>OKRW01002639.1_pt1 | contig 12629 bp, 6 predicted proteins | sample 1601151 | NCBI WGS metagenome assembly OKRW01 (sample SAMEA3541471, study PRJEB24748) | human gut metagenome | biome: human gut; feature: human-associated habitat; material: faeces | place: China | collected 2012 | reverse complement strand
CAGGCATTTTCTATGCCGCGACTATCTTCACATTTTATGCTATATCAAGTTTCTGGTTTTCGTTTCTTTAGTCCATCAAATCAGGATTCACCAATTCGTTCACTTTATCTGCACTCATCTTTATAATTCCAGCTATCTGCTCTATCGAAAGACCAGACTCATACATCAGGCAAACTGCCTCTGCATATCCATTCTGCTTTCCTTCTGTATATCCACCTTCAAATGCTTTTTCCTTGATTCCCTGACTTAAGTTACACATCTCTTCCACTTCCTCTCTTATATCATCTTCTATTGGAATATCGTATTCTTTTTCTATTATGTCTAATTTTTCTTCTGCCTCTAAACTGGCGGATAACAATGCTGATAATAAACGATGTAATTCATAGTTTTCTTCTTTTTCTGGTAAGTTTTCTGCTATTCCTATCATTATAATATTCAGAAGCTCCAAATCACCTTTCCAATCATGCGATCCTATAATATTCTTTTTTGTCAAATAAATCTGAGTCAGACTATTTTCCTTCATGTTCATACAGATCCAGATGGAATAGACTCTCTTCATCTTATTATATTCTGATTTTACAAAATCTCTTCCTTTTTGGGATGATACTATTCTACCTATATAGAAAATAGCTCTGTTTAATATATAGTACTTACCCGGTTCTTCTTTCTGTGCTTCTATATTAACGATAATCTGGGTTAATCCGTCTTTCATACGAACATAAAATATAATATCAAAGCGTATCATTCCTTCATTGAGCTCGCTATTCTCTGTATTTAAACCTCTAATCTGCTCTGGTGTTTCTGTTTCCTTTATGGAGCCTTCTTTTCTTTCTTTGGTATTTGTCATTCCGGGGTCAAGTGGAACTGTACTGATATACGGTTCTCCTTCTATATATTTTACCACATCTTTTGGATTCATTCCCTGAAATTCTTCTACAGTATTCACTAATATGTACGCCAGTATGATTTTATGTCCTAAAAGCTTCTTGGCTTTCTCATCATACTGCGCTTCTTTATCTGACGCTTTCACTGATTCTTTGATCGATGCGTCCAATAATACCTCCTTGTTTTTGTAATTAGTTTCTCTTGAATTCCATAATTTTACTGTTTTTATTATATATTAACCTTTGATATTATGCAAGAGGAAAATAGGATTTGGTAGATTTGGTAGTAGACGAAAAAAGAAAAAATAACACATCCCATCTGCTCTGTAGTCGCTGTGTTTATGATGCTCGTCCGCATCTTAAACACGCTCCCAAGCCGCATCTGGGATAGGGCATTTTTTCTTTTTTCTGGCTATTCTAAATCTACAGTTGATGAGAAGGGGGGATTCTCCAGATGGTTATGGCTTTTCGGGAAATTAATAAGATTCTTATTTAATTTTTATTGTTACTGTTGCTTTCTTTCCGCTTCCATCTGTTGCCATCGCTGTAATTTTTACTTTTTTGCGTTTTCCTGCTTTTTTTGTGTTTACTACACCTTTGGCATTTACTGTTGCATATTTTGTGTTTGAGGATGTCCAGAGAAGTTTTTTATTGGCTTTCTTCGTGGCTTTTACCTTTGCCTTTAACTTGACAGACTTTCCTGCTTTTACCGGTTTATTTCCTGTTAGTTTTACTTTTTTGACGATACCTTTCATGGAAGTAACTTTCCAGGAAGCTTTCGCTCCGCTGCCATCGGCTGCGACTGCAGTGATTACTGCCTTTTTGCCGCCGCTCTTCTTTTTCAGTGTGACAACTCCGGTTTGGGTTACTGTGACAGCTTTTGGATTGCTGGACTTCCAAAGGATCTTTTTGTTTGTTGCGGTTTCCGGGAGAATGGCTACCGTAAGTTTTAGTTTTTTGCCGGCAGCAATTTTGTTTGATAAACCTTGTAATTTTATTTTGTTTACTTTTATCTGTTTTGCAGCAGAGTTTTGGGAAGTTTGAGGTGTTTGAGAATTTTGATTATTCTCTGTTACTTTTATAGAAAAATCTGCTTCTTTATCTTCCCCTCTTGTTGGTTCAATCATAACATTCTTTTCATTTATCAGATTAAATAATACGCTGTCTGCGTTGCCTGCTTCCGGAACATAGGCATTATATTTACAGCCATTTGTCAGATTTACCTTTTCGTAGGCAATCTGTCTTGTCTGATTTCCATCCTCATCAAATTCGGTTACAATGTAATCCATTGTTCCCTGATCTGTACCGGTCAGTTCAATGGTATAATCATTTCCTACGAGATACACATTTTTCTGTGTTCCTGTCACATTCATGTAAATGTCATTATAAGAAGGATCTACTTTATTATCCTTGATTACTCCGCAAAGCCTGCCGTCTCTGTCATAAACTTTTACGTCAACAGGACATCGTATGCCAAGCCAGGTGGAATCTTTTGGAGGGTTTGTTACTAACTTCAGTATCTTTTTACTGGTATATTTTTCGCCCTCTTCAATCAGCTTTCCTAATGCTTTTTGCACTACCGATGCATTGACCTTTTTAAATACTTTCTTACCGTATTTTCCATTTACTACTTTACTGATTAATTCTGTCGATAACGCTTCTGCTGTTGCCTCGGCACTTACTTTAAAAATACTCAACATACTTTTCGAACCGTCCAGAATTGTATCTGATGCCACCTGCTGTAACTGCTGTGTAAATGCACATACATCCGCATATGCCGGTAAGATTGTTGCCGTATCCAGCGCATTTCCATTCATATCATAAGCAGTTGCCGTACCAGAACCATATGCCATTGTCGGTAAGCCGTTGGCATCCCCAAATTTAAATCCAGACATATTTATCTGAAATTCAATAACGATCGGCTTCCCGTTCTTTGTCTCCATGCTGAGATAATTTACTGCTTGTATCATTGTTGGCTTTAACGTAACATTGGATACATCCGCAAGATTATAGCCCATCTTCTGAAGCCACGCGCTCATTACTTTATCTTCTATCTTTGATTTCAGATCACTTCTATCCACACATCTGGCCAAAATCAAATCTGCCAGCCATACATTTACATAATCTTTCATCTGATTTATCTGATCGCCAGTGAACAAATCCTGATCAAACTGCAACGTCAGAGAAATATTTTTCAGCACACTTGCGGCATCTGCAATATTTTTAGCAGAATCCGAATTTGCCTTTTTATTCGCGGTTTTTCCTTCCTGATAATCCAGATTTCCAATCGTTACCGTATCTTCTCCGACTGCAATAACGCTGCCCTCAAAATACGCTGTCGAATCAAATGCGATATCATAGCTCATCTCATCCGGTATGTTCCCTTTATGGAAATTCAATGTATATTTATATTCTTTTGTTTCGTTCAGATTGATTTTCTCATTCGGAGTAACTTCTACATGCGTCTGCTCATCTTTCCATAATCCCCAGCCGGAAGAACCGAAATCCACCTGACCACCTTTTAGCGGATATACCGTTAACTTCTTCAAAGTAAGCCACAGCCTGCTTCTTTCTGTATCATTTAAAAGCTTATATAAGCCCTTTTCTCTGAACTTGTTATTCAAAATTACGGTTGGCTGCACGATCATATCCGTTTTCTTTGGGTTAAACTTACCTTTCCGGTAGGTGATGCCGTCTTTTGTGCTAAACGCCACATCTATCTTGGCATCTAACACTTCGTCCATTGTGTACACAGCGGCAATCTTTTCATCATGCAGTTCATATACAACATTCTTGTTATCAAGCTCTGGAAGTCTCGTTCCAATATCCCCGGAATCAAATTCATCGGAATATGCATATTTTTCTCCGTCAATCATTGCGTACAGGTTGCCGGAGGTGTCTGTGGAGACGTTGTAGGCGCCTGTGTGGTAGGATTCGATGTAGGTTTTCTCTGCCATGTCGGCGGAGGAGACGGTTCCGGCGTAGGAGTAGAGATTAGAGGATGAGAGATTCAAATGCAAAGCGGGACGCACACTGGCATAACCATCGTGGACACCATAACCATCCCTAATGACCCAGCCATACTCATTCACCTCGGCCGCATCATAACTATCATCACCCGGCGAGCGGAGCCACCACCATATATTTCCATCATATTTTTTATGTGATTCACTTGTGGGATCAAATCTACCGGTTCCCATTGCATGGGCATACGTACTGCAGCGGCTTCGTCTGGCTTCGTCATATATGTAATAATTTTTGGTAAAACCATATTTTGCGGCTGTATCTGTATGATACACTTCTGATTCTGATAGAAGAAATACTTTATCTGAAGTAGTATTTCCTCCGGCAGTGCCATAACGAATATTATCATCATTGATTATATTTGTTGTCTTAATTGTATTTTTCTCTTCTGAAGAAAAGGCTGCATTGAGAAAGTTTTTATAGCTGTAATCTGTCTTTGGCTCATTTACTGAGGCTCCATATCCGTTCAGCCAGCTTCTGATACTGGAGGTCGCCCATGTTACAGAAGTATAATTTAAATTATACTTCTGATCATCTAATGCGACATCTGCAAGTAAAAGGGCATCGTTCCCATCGACACTTAATACACGCCACTTGATTGGTTCATATTTAAAGTAATGATAGGTAGTATAGTTATTATTCCAATTATAATCTCCAGACAAACTACCATAACATGTTGCATCTTCTCCCTTCAACCGTCTGTACTTTGTGTTACCAATCTTAATATCATTATTACTATCCCAGCCCGTTGCATTTTTCAACGCATTATAGATATCTCCATCTTTCTCCGTCACTTCACTCTGCGGATAGCTTCCGAACCATACACAATCCCACGTTACTCTCTGCCCTGCATCCATGGAAAAGTCTTCTGTAATGGTTGGATTCTGGAGTGTGGCTGCAGCCTGAACTTTTCCCATATTTTTAAATAGGTTCAGCCCCTTCAGGCTGGCTCCCTGTGGGACGTATCCTGATAACATTGCGATTGCCAGAAGCCATGATATTAAGCGATGTAATTTTCGTTTCTTCGTAATTTTTTTCATATGCTTTTTCTCCTTTTTTCCTCTCTATTTTTATTCCCAGGATATTTTGTTTTAGAATTGCGATAATAGTCCAAGTGAGAGTTTACTTTTTAATCTTTACCTTTTTGCTTACTCCTTTTGTTTTCAGAAGCTTCTGATATGCTTTAAACTGCTTTTTCGGTACTTTAATCACTGCTTTATTAGAAATTCCTTTGAAGGCTTTTGCTCCAACAGATTTCTTTGTCAGGTATGGAGTCTGAATGGTGATATTTTTCAGGTTTTTACATCCGGCAAATGCCTGTGCGCCGATGGTTCGAACGCTTGCTGGAATAACAACTTTGGTCAGTTTCTTATTACCCTTCATTGCTTTTGGTGCAATGGATGTTACCTGACATTTCACTCCATTTACAGTAATTGTTGATGGTACTTTTACGATCTTTGCCTTTTTAGAAGATGCCTTGACATATTGTACGGTATTTGAAGTGGTTACTTTATATGTTGCCTTTGTTTTTTTATCAACTGCTTTTGCTCCGATTTTTAATGCAGCATTTACTTTTGTCTGCCAGGTTTTATTCTGCCCTGTTGATGGGATCACAGGAGTTGTCGGAGTGCTGTTTGTATCCAAATCAATATCAAAGTAGAACCACTGACAGTTTCCTTCTGTATCCGTTACTTTGCAGCCTATCATACCTATGAATTCCTCTTTTTGTGCAACTTCTTTTGGAAGAATATATTCCTGTGTCTGTGCTAAGAGCGTATCATCATCTAATTTATCAACTAAATACCACTGATAACTTTTTATTGGATAATCTCCCTGCGCTTCCACTTTAAAACGAATATTTTTCAGTTCATCGTAAGAGCGTACTGTAACTTCACTTTCAGGAGTTCCATTAACAAAAGTCTGTCCTCTAATACCAGAGTCTAATCCGATAGAAACTCCTGCATTGTTTTCTACAGAAGAATCTGATTTTAAGGATATTCTACATTCATAGTATTCATCATCATTTCCTGATTTTGTAAATGTATATGTATCTGGGCTTGATGAAGTGTTTGTAACTGGTTTGTTATTTACATACCATTTATACTGAATCTGATCTGTACCGTACTTTTTGCTTGTAATCTTGGTAACTAACGTGATTCTATCACCCTTTTTAGCATAAACATCATAAATATCATCTGTTAACAGATTTGTCTTTGTTCCATTAATGTACATCTCTAATTTAGGATTCATGGATAAAACAGATTCGATTCCTACACGAAATATATATCTTGCTTTATAACCGTCTGATTCCACTTCACATGCATACTGATCATCCACTCCATTTACACTGTCTGCTCTACAGGTATCTTGTGTACTGGTAGTATTGCTATCATCGTCATCACTATACTTTATCCAAGAGAATTTTGTATTCTTTGCCTCAGTCGCAGTTTCTACTTTTAATAGCGGTCTGTCGCCCGGCTCAACAACAAAAATATTTCGACCATCATCACTTTCATATTCCTCATTATTGACATATAATTTTGCCTGTAAAATATCTTCTCGCTGTAAACTAAAGATTTCTATGACACGATTTCTCTTTGTATCTGTAACTTCTACCCTGTAACTATCCTCACGATATTTGCTTTTAATTACAGATATTTCAGAAGTTGTACAGGATAACTTTTGCTCAGCGGTGTAATTTGATTCTGGAATGTAATACCATTCATATTTTAGCTGCGGATTGCTATAGGCGCTTCCTACTTCTATTTTCAATTTATATGTCTGCCCTGCTTTTGTATCTTTAAGCTGCCATATATCTTTTTGATCGTTAATATAAGTATTTTTCGTTATTAGTGACTCTGCCGCCCGGACATTTACTTTTCCTCTTAAAAATGCCGCTGTTAAAATGACTGCTATTGCGACTAGCCATAAACCAATCTGTTTATGGAACGGGCTTTGCTGTGCTGTGTTCTTCATAGATTTTTTATCCTTTTCCTTTTTCTCTTGCCTGTAACAAACTACTATTTATTTTACGACCTACTTTGTTCAGACATTTTTTGTAAACAGGCAGAAAGCTCTTTTTATATAGGAACTTCCTGCCCGTATTACTTAAACTATCTACTGTTTGCAGGATTTCTTACCTGCGGCAAACTTATTATTTATTATTTACTTTTTAATCTTTACCTTTTTGCTTACTCCTTTGGTTTTCAGAAGCTTCTGATATGCTTTAAGCTGCTTTTTCGGCACTTTGATTACTGCTTTATCAGAGATTCCTTTGAAGGCTTTTGCTCCAACAGATTTCTTTGTCAGGTATGGAGTCTGAATGGTGATATTTTTCAGGTTTTTACATCCGGCAAATGCCTGTGCGCCGATGGTTCGAACGCTTGCTGGAATAACAACTTTGGTCAGTTTCTTATTACCCTTCATTGCTTTTGGTGCAATGGATGTTACCTGACATTTCACTCCGTTTACAGTAATTGTTGATGGTACTTTTACGGTCTTGGCTTTCTTTGATGTTACTTTTGTATATTGTACTGTATTGTCAGCCATTACTTTGTATGCTGCCTTTGTTTTCTTATCAACAATTTTTGTTCCTGGCTTCAATGTCTGTTTTGCTGTTCCTGCATTATTATCTGATGTTACTGGCGTTTTATTATCTCCAGATGGTTTTGTTTCTCCTGTTCCTGGTTTCTCTGTGGAAGGCTGCTCTGGTTTTGGAAGTTTAGCGATTTTCTCTGTCATTGTTTCTTTGCAGCCGCTACGCTTACATTTGTATGTGCGGATTCCTTCTTCTGTGACACTTGGCTGCTTGGTTACAGTTCCTTCATCCCATTCGTGTCCAAGTGCAGGTATTTTTTCTGTCTTTTGTTTATAACAGTATTCGCATGAATACATTTTCTTTCCATCTTTTGTACAGGTTGCATCTTCAATATCATCAATCGACCATTTATGTTCACAATGTTCTGTATCCGCTAATGAAAAAGTCATTTGTTCAATATCATTTCCATCAGTTACCTCCACTTTCCAGTCTTCTCTTTTTGTTCCATTCTTCGTAATGGCCAGTTCCGGAGTTGTCACCATATTTCCTGATTCATCACGAACTCTGTTCCATCCTTCTTCACCTTCCTGATACCATTTGCATGTAATATTAGAATTTTTGTGCGTACTTGATGAATCTGCCTTCAATACATATTTTTCCCCAGCCGCTGCTGTTTCTAACTTTGAGGTATTTGCTCCATTAATAAATGCTTTTATGCTTAGTGTTTTTTTGGTTCTTAGAGTGAAATAACAGGTATCACTTGTATATCCATCAGAAATCTTACAATAATAATTTTCATCATTTACTCCTTCTTCTGCATAATACTCTGTTGCTGCCTGTTTTGTTGCTGTATATGAAGATTGTGTAGCCCCTTTTATTTTTTCATCATCCTTATACCACTGATAAGATAGTGTACTGTCTTCATAAGAACTTTCTGCCTTTACCTCCATTAATACCTTATCTCCGGTTTCAGCTTCTATACTCGCATCTAAAAGACCATCCTCATCTCGTTCTGCCTGCTTTCCATTAATATAACTTGTCCATTCCAAACCACTCTCAATGTCTAATACAAAATAAGTTTGATGAGTCACATTTCCATCGGAAACCTTACATGTATATTCTTCGTATCCAGCTTTTTTGGTTACAGTTAAATTTGGACCATTTTCACCTTCTAAAAGATCTTCGCTTCCTTCATACCACTGATAGGTAATCTTTGCATTATCATAAGTTGTTTTTACATCCACAACTGATAACGTTGCTTTCTCGCCTTTTTTCATTGTAAAAGGTTCTTCGTCACTTGAATTGTTATATTTTCCATTTATTTTTGTGGAAAAATCTAACGTATCTTCTGCCCCTAATGTTATTTCACTTTCCTTTTCTATATTTCCATCTGTCACCTTACAATAATAGGTTTCTTCTCCCTGTGTAGATTTCTTTATAGTTATTGTTGAGGTTTTTCCTCCTTGCTCATCTGGAACTGGATTTTTATGTGAATCATACCATTGAAAATCTACTTTGCCCAATGTACTGGTTGCAAGATTTCTTAATTTTAACTCTGTTCCTCTTGGAATTTCTAAAAGCTGAGCAGAACCTGAAAAATATTCTTGCCCATTAAACACTACTGTACAGATCGACCAACTTAATGTATTCTTAAAATCTATTGAAAAATAACATTCTTTTACAGAATTTCCATCAGAAACTTCACATGCATAAGATGCTCCTTCACTGTCAAGTTCTATTTCCAAAGTATCTGTTTTACCCTGTATATTCTCCTCATCATAACCTTTATACCATTTATAAGTGATATTTGTTTTACCATTCTCATCTTTATATACAGACTCTGCATCAACTTTTAATGTATATTTTTTTCCTCTTATTCCCTCCATACCGGATTTATAAACTTCACCATTTACTTTTTTAATCACAGATAAAGTTTTTACCTCCGGAATTGTAATATATAAATCTTCCTTTTGGTTACCATCTGTTACTTCGCAACGATACCTTTCTTTCCCATACTTTTGTTTTTTTACCGTAACAGCATCTGTATTTCCACCGTTCTCATCGGATATTTTATCATTATACCATCCATCTTCATCCTGCTGATACCATTCATAGGATATATTCTTTGCATCATAACTACTTTCAACATTTAATTTAATCTTTAATTCCTGCCCTAACTGAAGATTAATGCTATCATCCCAGGAGTACTCTGAATTTCCATCGTCTTCGGTTGTTTCCGGGGCTTTTTCTCCATCAACAAATAATGTGGGGCGAAATACTTCCAATGTTTCTGTTGTCTCTAATGTAAACCATACAGTATCAATTTCTTCATCTCCATTACTTATGACACAATCTGGACTGTCCTCCCCACATTCTTTCGTTATAGTTACAGATGATTCTGTTCCTCCTGTACTCTCAGAAACAACTTTACCTGCATATCTCCACTTATATTTTAAATTTGTAGTATCTGATATTCCCTCTACCTTAACAGATAGATTTATAGAATCTCCTACAGTATACTCCCACTCTCCTCCTGTCCATGAATCAGTCTGTTCCCTTCCATCAACATATCTTGTTATGGTAATGTCATCTGTTTCCGCAGCCTTTACATTCACCTTTCCTCTCATAAATGCCGCCGTTAGAACAACGAACAAAGCAACAAGCCAGATTCCTGCCTGTTTATAAAGATGTTTTCTTTGTCTTGTGTTTTCCATAGTTTTTTCCTCCTTTTTCTCTCTGTTTTCACCAAAATCAGAGTTTCTCTATACGTTTTTATATAAAATATACCAATAAAAAAGAGTTTTTTCTATACTACTGTAACGAAAAGGCGTTTTAGTGTAACGAAAAGATGCTGAGTTGTAAATAATGAGGAAGGCATCATACAATAGCCTTTGATATTATGTAAGAAACGATTTCAATTTTATGTGGACAACGGGAAAACTATAAAAGAAAATTATAATAAAATATAGCAGATAGTTAAAAATATGATATACTATATATTAAACATGTAAAAAATGTAAATGAATTTATACATCAAAAGTGCTAGTAAGTAGGAGTTTATATGGTTAAGTTTGAAGATTTTAAAAAGGAAAATTATGATGACCTTTTGAGCATGATGATGCATTTTTATAGGTCAGATGCAGTGGCTGATCCAGTAGATGAGTCGATTATAGAGAGGCTTTTGAATGACATCCTATCAAGGGAACATTCTATCAAGGGATATGAAGCAAGGTATGATGGAAATTTGGTTGGGTTTGGTATAGTAACCAGTTACTATGCTTCAGAGGTGGCAGGAATCACCATACAGCTAGAGGACCTTTATATAAGTGAGGAATATAGGTCTATGGGTATTGCCCAAGAATATTTTGCCAAGGTCAAGGAAAACTTTCCTGAAGCAGTAAGGTATAGGTTAGAGGTTTGTGGGACTAATAAGAGGGCTATAGACCTTTATAAGAGGTTGGGTTTTGATGTGTTAGAGTACGTACAGATGGTGGATGACCAAGTATAGGTTGACTACTAAAACATGTTTTGTATTTAAGTTGGTATATGGAGGCGATTTTTATGTTGGATTACACTTATCTGTTGAGTATAGCGATAATACTATTTTCAACAAAAGTATTTGGTTTTTTGACGGAAAAAATCAAATTACCTCAAGTGGTTGGGGCCTTGTTGGCAGGTGTAATTATTGGTCCGTCAATGTTAGGAATAGTAAAGGATACGGCCTTTTTGGACCAGGTATCCCAGATAGGAGTTATTATATTGATGTTTATGGCAGGTCTGGATACAGACTTGGCAGAAATTAAGAGAAATAGCGTGTCCTATCTTACTATAGCAGTCTTTGGAGTGGCAATTCCCCTAGTAGGAGGAACCCTGTCCTATATTTTCTTCTTAAAATTTAAGATGGGACTTGAGGCAGATCTTCTAAAGGCAGTATTTGTGGGAGTTGTTTTGACTGCTACTTCTGTAAGTATAACAATAGAAGCCTTGAAAGAGTTAGGCTATGCCAATAGCAGGATAGGTAATGCCATCTTGGGAGCAGCTATAGTGGATGACATAATAGGAATTATAATTTTGACATTTGTAACTAGCTTTAAGGATGCAAATGTCAGTTTGTCTAATGTATTGATAAAGATAGTCCTATACTTTATAGCCATCTTTATCTTGTCAGTAGTAACAACTTTTCTGGCCAGGTTTTTGGATTTCAAGACGGACCAGAGAAGGGTATCTATACATGTATTTGCCCTGGTAATGTTGGTTGCATACATATCAGAAAAGTATGTTGGTATAGCAGATATTACAGGTGCCTATTTGGTAGGTATGATTTTTAGTAGATTTAGTGTTAGAAATGAGATCGTAAGAAAGATGAACGTTCTCTCCTATCTATTCTTTGCCCCACTATTCTTTGCAAGTATTGGGCTAAAGACACATTTGGGAAAGTTTAATAGCAATGTTTTATGGTTTTCTATTATTCTTGTAATTGTGGCTATCATTACCAAGATAGTTGGTGCTGGTTTTGGTGCCTTAATCTGTAAGTATGACAAGTATGAGGCTTTAAATATTGGTATTGGTATGGTATCAAGAGGAGAGGTAGCCTTAATAGTTGCAGAAAAAGGGCATCGGTTGGGCCTTATTCAGGAATCCATGTTCTCTCCGGTAATACTAATGGTGGTAGTAACTACTATATTTGCCCCGGTACTATTGAAGCATACTTTGAAATACCTAGGCAAGGGTAAGGTAGAGACAGGTGACTTGCCTGTATAAGAATTCTTCTGTTGGATAGACAAGCTTGTAGAGAAAAAAATAATTTTTATAAGGGGGACAGGATCCCTCTTTTTTATGAAATTTATTAGGAAGATTCTTTAGGGCATAAAAAAATCATAGGTAATTTACCTATGATTTTAAGCGTCCTCGAGAGGATTCGAACCTCCGACCCCTCGCTTAGGAGGCGAGTGCTCTATCCAGCTGAGCTACGGGGACATATTATCAACTGTTACTATAACATATTAACATAAAATTGTATAAATTACCACCGTAAATTTAAAATATGGGTATCAAATTTTGATATAAAGTTTGATGAAGACGTATTTAACTGAATATAATAAGCCATAGTTTGAGATATTTTTAGCAAAGGTATAGGAAATTGACCTTGTACTTAAATTCTTTACTAGATTAAAAAGCCTATA
>OKRW01002637.1_pt1 | contig 12640 bp, 8 predicted proteins | sample 1601151 | NCBI WGS metagenome assembly OKRW01 (sample SAMEA3541471, study PRJEB24748) | human gut metagenome | biome: human gut; feature: human-associated habitat; material: faeces | place: China | collected 2012 | reverse complement strand
TATCCTGAAAACAGAGAGATAATGATTCGTATTGTCGCTGCTATGTCGTATGTTGAAAACGGCGTAGAGGCCGATATGCCGGATGTTATAACAGGATGGATTTTGTTATGAAACCTTGTCATGTAATACTGATTTTGATTCTCTGCCTTCTTTGCTTCCTGGCCGGCCGGTGCACGAATAGGGCAGGAGGTGAACTTGTTGGAAAAAACGATACATTCATCCATGTTGATACTATAAGAGATAGCATCCCATATCCGGTATATGAGACATTGATTCAAACGATACCTGAACCGTTCTCGGTATATATTACGCAAGGAGGCGATACGGTAAGAGACACTATATATGTAAATGTTCCGATTACCAGCAAGGAATACGAGACAGGGGATTACCGGTTGTCTATATCCGGCTATAAGCCTAATCTTGATTATATAGAGGTGTACCGGAGGACTGAACAGATTACAAAGATGGGCAAGTCGAGGCGATTTGGGGTTGGAGTGGTCGCTGGATATGGGATTGGGAAATATGGTTTGTCACCGTATGTTGGGGTAGGAGGATATTATCGGATTTGGTGATTTTTTGTGTTGTGCAACATATGAGTGAATATTTGTTTGTTCTTTTTCTTGTCGAATTGATAAAATGACTGTACTTTTGCATAATCTTAAGTTTATGTGGAATCTCCAATTTATACCGGTTAAAATTGGATAAATAAATTTTCTATGGAAACAAGAGAAAAAGTCCTAAAAGGACAAATGAACCGTGCTTATGCAGGTTTACATGCAGAGAGAAAGAGAGCAGATAAGTTGGAAGCTGCAAATACCATTATGGGATTTATTGGTGTTGTATTAGCTGTAATATCTCTTTTTTCTTTTGTGAATGAATAAAGGCATTTTGCCAAGTATTAAATTAAAAAATAATATCAATGAGAAAAAGGCGAAAGCTGAAATAAATATAATGAGCATTATTGATTAAAAAAATATATAGGCAGTAGGGGGAGGGAATCCCCCTACTATTTTTTCAAAACAACAACCTCCCATCCTTCTTATCCATCACCGCCTTAAACACACTTTTGTAAATCTCATACAGTTCCTTCCTGCTTTCCGGCCCCGGCCAATCAGCGAAAGACTCTCCGGCGAAGAATTTCCAAGCAAAAATCCGTTTGGCTTTTTCGGATAAGCCTAATTGGCCGATCTGATTTATTTTAGGCCATCCCATTTAAACAAGGATAACAACTTCCTGTTGGCTTCCCAAAGCACACTGTAGTCCCGTTCGATATACACACGAGCCAGCTTTAAAGTTGAATCGGAGTGGTTTAGCATTTCATCAACTCTGGCAATATCAATTCCAGCCTTATTTGCTGCTAACGTTGCCATCGTATGGCGGGCATAATAATAATTCAGATCTGGAACCCCTATTATTTTTCCTATCTCATCTAATCCTTTATTTATTGATTTATTGAAATTCTCTGAACTTCTATACCACTTATGAAAAATAAAGACTTTCTCTCCAGATGGGTCGGAGTATTTCTCAAACAAGCTTTTTATTTCCGGTTCAATCCTGACCTTCATTTCAGCCTTATCTTCACGCCTTGTGCGTGTCTTAGTCCTTTGATAGGTAATAATTTCGTTTTCGACGGTAGGAGCATTATAGAAATCAGCACTATTCATGCCCATCATCGCAAATGATAAGATAAATAGGTCTTTCGCTAAATTGAAAACAGGCTGACCTCCATTGCGAGCATTTTGTTTATACGGAAGATCTATTATTTGCTGCACTTGGTCTATAGACAATGTTCGATGCTCACTTTTGGGAACTGGTGCGATTTTGTATTTTGAGAACGGGGAAAATGGGATGCGTATGATTCCTCTGTCCTCGTCGTTATATTCATTTTTAGCGAGGTTGTGTAGTGTTTTGATTTGTGATGTGTAAAGAGATATGCTCCGTTTACCTTTAGGCTTATCAGTAGGTTTTGATCCACCATCGCGACATCCCTTAAAAGAAGGTTCGTTTTTCAGAAACTTCTCAAACGCCCTCATAAAAGATGCTGTAATGAGGTTTATGTCGAGTTCTTCTTTTCCGATAAACCTGACAAGCGCATTTATGGCTATCCGATAGTTCTTTGCTGTACCCAACCTTCCATCTTGCTCAAGATCATCCGCTATTTTTCGTCCATAGGAAATGAAATTCAGACTGAAATTCTTTTCCTCTGTAGTCAAGTACTCCACAATTCGATCAACATCCCAGTGTTCTGCTTCAACACCTGCGGATGTCAATTTTTTCTTAAATCCTAATATCATCTCTTCCATTAGGTCGATTACGGCTTGATTCTTGATCTTGATTTTTTCTTTTCCGTTGTCTTTCTTTTTTATAATATCTGAAGCTGATACATTGTGGCTGGTCTTGATGTATTTGGACTTGCCTTTCTGTGTAATACGGATTTTTACGTTATATGTACCATCTTCTTTCCGTTGATGCGGGAGTACCAAAAATTTGAATGTAGCCATAATCGTGCGCTGTAAAACATTTGTAAAAAAAATAGTACACAAAAGTACGTCAAAAAGATATTTTATATGTACGTGTTTGGATTATTTAATTAGCTGAAAGATTTTAATTGTATAATTAAATGTCTGGCTATTAGTAGATTATTGATATTTTGTTCACGTGAAAATACGGTGTATTAGCTAATAATTGAACAATAACTTTTACTTTTCATTGTTGTGTATATTCTGTCTTATGCCCACAAAAGTATAAAAAAATGAATAGACAATGTCATGGCTCCGCTTATTTTTCATTTGATAAAAAAGGACCTGTTTCGTTGAAGTTTGGATACTTTTTCTGAAACAGGTCCTATGGAATAGGTAAAAGGTCCGGTTTAGAAGGTTTTTGGCTTTTATGGATAAAAAATGTTTTCTTATTCTCTACCGCCGCCTAAAGCTTGATAAAGGTTGATCACGCTTTGTATCTCGGTGAACCGGTTAGCTGTTTGTGACAGCTGTGCACTCAACAAGGACTGGCGGGCGGTCAGCACTTCCAGATAGGTCGTCGTACCATGTTCCATCAGCAACGAGGTGCTTTCCAATGCTTTTTCCAAGGATTGGATTTGCTTTTCGAACAAAAGGGTCTTGGCCTTGCTTGTCTGGCAGGCGACTAAAGCGTCGTTGACTTCGCTGCCGGCATTCAGCAAGGCTTGCTGGAAAGACAGGCTTGCTTCTTCCTGCTGTGCTTTGGCGATGCGGTATTGGGCCATGATCTGTCCTTTATTGAACAACGGTTGTGTGAGTGAGCCGACTGCCGAAGCCAGGAATTTGCCTGGATTGACGATCATACTCCCTGCCGAGTTGGTCCATCCGGCACTTCCACTCAGTACGATGGAAGGATAGAAAGCGGCACGAGCCAGGTTGGTCGCGTAAAATGCTTGTTCCAGCGAACGTTCGGCAGCACGTACATCGGGACGGTTCGATAACATTTGCATAGGTACGCCGACTGCTACGTCTTCCGGGAGCCGCTGGTCGGCCAGCTTTCCACGTTCGTAGCGGCGCGGTGTCTCAGCGAGCAATAGGGCGAGACTATTTTCGACTTGGTTGATCTGCTCTTTCAAGTCAAGAATGGAAGTCTGTACGCTGTAGTAAGCCGCTTCCATTTGGGAAGTGGCCGCCTCGTTGGCTAATCCGGCATCCATCAATGCACGGGTAGAAGCCACCGTCTCTTTCCAGGCTTCTTCTGTCTGTTGCGAAATGGCTAACTGTTCATCTAACATCAACAATGTATAGTATACGTTGGCGATCCCGGCGATCAACTGGGTACGCACAGCCTGCTGGTAGTCCTTGCTTTGGGCATACAGTGCTTTGGCCTGTTGCTTGGCATTGCGCAGACGTCCGAAGATGTCCAGTTCCCAACTGGCTGTGACTGGCAGCGTGTATGTCTTTGTCGCTTTCCCACCGTCGAAACTGCTGATCGTTCCTTGCGGGGAAAGTGCGAACGAAGGAAGGAAAGCAAGTTTTGCCGACATTAACGCCGCTTCCGCTTCCTCGATCTGCAATTGGGCGGACCGGAGATCGGTGTTGTTTTGTAACCCTTGTTCGATAAGAGCCTGTAACTGCGGGTCCGTAAAAAGTTCCCGCCAGTTCACATTACCGAAGTTGGTCGTATCATCGACAGCCACCTCTTCTCCGTACAGGTTGTCCGGAGTCGTCTCGGCCGGTTGATATTTGGTGTATATGCCGCAACTGCTCAACAGGGCGGTTGCGGTTGTTAATACGATTATTTTCTTCATACCTTATTTATTTTCATTGTTTAAACCGTCACGTTCGGTTTGGCTCTTTTGCTTTTCCAACGCAACTTGCATATCGGTTTCAACTTCCATCGGCGGACGGATTTTTTCTTGCATGTATTCGAAAATGATGTAGAATACCGGCACGACGAACAGTAATGCCAATGTCCCGACTGCCATACCGCCGACAACACCTGTTCCTAATGAACTGTTACCGTTGGCTCCGGCTCCGGATGCGAACATAAGCGGAAGCATACCGAAGATCATCGTAAGTACGGTCATCAAAATCGGACGTAAACGGGCTTGTGCGGCCGAATAAGCCGATTCGACGATCCCCATCCCTTTACGACGGCGTTCGATGGCGAACTCAGTAATCAAAATCGCCGTCTTGGCCAAAAGTCCGATCAACATGATTACACCGGTCTGCAAGTAGATGTTATTTTCCAATCCAAACAGTTTGGCAAACAGGAATGAACCCATCAAACCGAACGGAACAGACAGGATAACGGCCCAGGGCACAAGAAAACTTTCGTACAGACAAGCCAGAATCAAGTAGATAAGCAAGATACAGACCGCATAGATAAAGAGTGTCTGCGAGCCTCCCGTATTGGCCTCTTCACGTGCCATACCGCCATATTCGTACCCGTATCCTGTCGGCAGCATTTGGGCAGCCACTTCCTCGATGGCCTGTTGTACTTCACCCGTGGAATATCCCGGTGCCGGGTTCACATTGACCGTGATACAGCTAAAGAGGTTGAAACGATTGGATACTTCAGGTCCGAGTACCCGTTTCAGGGTTACGAACTGGCTGAGCGGAGCCATTTCCGTCCCGTTGCGGACGAACATGTTGTTCAGGGCTTGTTCGTCAAGACGATATTCAGGTGAGGCTTGTGACATCACACGGTATACTTTCCCGAATTGGTTGTAGTTGGAAACGTATGCACCACCACAATAGCTACCCAATACGTCGAGAACCGTCGAAGGTGAAATGCCTGCTCGTTTACATTTGGCTGCATCCACATCGACCGATATCTGCGGGAAGTTCATTGCATAAGAAGTATAAGCCATTGCAACTTCTGGGCGCTGGTTTAAAGCTCCGATATACTGCATGGCGTTGCCGTAGAAAGTGCTCATATCTCCACCTGTACGGTCCTGCAAGTTCAACTCGATAGAGTTACCCAGACCGTAGCCCGGAATCATACCCGGCTGGAAGCAGAATATCTGCGCTTCTTTGATTTGGGCGAATTGTGCGTTTAGGCGGGCTACTACTGCGTCGGAAACATGTTCGGCCCCTTTTCTTTCATCCCAGTTTTTCAAACGGATGATTGCCATACCGTAGGAAGTACCTTGACCAGCCAGGAAGCCGTAGCCAGCTACGCGGGCGTAGTGTTCTACTTCGGGCGTGTTCTTCAGGATATTCTCTACTTTGTCCAGCACCTTGCCCGTTTCTTCCAATGTGCTACCCGGAGCAATGGCCACGTTTGCCATGATGGTCCCTTGGTCTTCTTGCGGGACAAGACCTGTTTTGGTATTGCTGATAAGCCATCCCAGCAGAATAATGGATGCGATCGTTCCGGCCCATACCATCCAGCGGTGGTGAATAAAGAACATGACGCCTTTTTTGTATTTGCCCAACACGGCATTGAAAGAGGCATTGTAGGCTGCACGTACACGTCCGTTGAAACTTTTGGCACTCTTGTTTCCATCGCTCGGGCGCATCATCATAGCACACAAGGCGGGGCAGAGCGTCAATGCACAGATCATGGAAAGACCTACGGAGGTTGCCATCGTCACACCGAATTGTGTGTAGAAAATACCAGAAGTACCGCCCATGAAAGTTACCGGTATGAACACGGCCATGAACACACAGGTACAAGAGATAACGGCCATCGTCACGTCACCCATCGCATCTTTCGTCGCTTGATAGGACGAGGTGTAACCCGCATCGAATTTCGCCTGTACGGCTTCTACCACTACGATCGCGTCATCCACTACCGTACCGATGGCAAGCACCAGGGCAAACAGGGTCAGAATGTTGATCGTGAATCCGGCTGCGGTCAGACAGGCGAATGTACCGATCAACGAAACGATGATTGAAATAGACGGGATCAAGGTACTCTTGAAGTCTTGCAGGAAGAAATACACCACGAGGATTACGAGGATGATCGCCACGATCAGTGTTTCGACTACATTATAAATAGAAGCAAATAAGAAGTCGTTGGAGCTCATCATCGTGATGAATTCCATACCTGTAGGCAATTCTTCTTTCATCTTTTCCAATTCGGCGGCAATACGTTCGTTGACTTCCGTAGCATTGGAACCGGCTACCTGGTAAATCATGAATGTCACGGCTGGTTTGCCGTCCATTTGGCTGTCGAAACCGTAACTCAATGTTCCCAACTCAACCTTAGCGACATCTTTCAGGCGTAAGACAGAACCGTCTTCCTGAGCACGGACGACGATATTCTGGAATTCTTCTACGCTCTTCAAGCGTCCACGATATTTCATCGTATATTGGAAAACGTTTTTCGAGTTTTCACCCAGCGAACCGGTCGGAGCCTCGATATTCTGTTCTCCTAATACAGCAGTCACATCCGATGGAACCAAGCCGTATTGGGCCATTCGTTCGGGGTTCAGCCAGATACGCATACTATAGGTATCACCCAACTCCATTACGTCACCTACGCCTTCGATACGTTTGATACGTGGGATGACGTTGATGTCGAGGTAGTTTCCGAGAAAGGTCTTGTCAAATCGTCCGTCAGTGCTGACAAGTGCGTCGATCTGCAGGAAGCTGGTCTGTCGTTTTTGAGTGCTGACACCGATACGGGTTACTTCAGCAGGCAATAAACCCTGTGCCTTCGTTACACGATTCTGTACGTTGACGGCTGCCATATCGGGGTTTGTCCCTTGTTTGAAATATACCTCGATCGTTGCCGAACCGGCATTGGTTGCTGTTGAAGTCATGTACATCATGTTTTCCACACCATTGATGCTTTCTTCCAGTGGCATGATAACACTGTTCATCACCGCATTGGCATCCGCTCCGGTATAGGTTGCCGATACGTGAACCGTAGGCGGCGCAATGTCAGGATATTGCTCGACCGGCAAGGTAAAGAGCGAAATTAGTCCGATCGCCAAAATAAGAATGGAGATGGAGATGGCCATAACAGGCCGTTTGATAAATATATTTCCTTTCATACTTCGATCCTTTATTTAACTTGCGTTCCTTCGCGTACTAACCCGGCTCCTTCGGATACGATTTCTTCGCCAACCTTCAATCCGTCAAGTACGATATATTCGCGACCGTCGTTGATTTCAGCTACAGTAATCAATGTGGAAACAGCTTTCCCATCCACCACTTTATAGACAAGCGTCTTGTCCTGCAAACGGACTGTTGCACCTTGAGGAATTACGATACAGTCTTTATAAGTTTGCGGTATGAGCACATTGCCGGAGGCTCCGCTATGAAGTAGGCGGGATTCGTTGGGGAATACGGCACGTACGCCGACTGTCCCGGTCTTCCGATCGATCACTCCGCTAATCGATTCGATCTTTCCTTTTTGTTCGTAAATAGACTGGTCATTCAGTTTCAACGACACTTCCGGCATGTTTTTCAACGCTTCGTCCATGCTTTTGTACTGGCGGCTCATAGCCAGTAATTGATTTTCGGTCATGGAGAAGTAAACATACATGTTCGAATTGTCGGAAACAGTTGTCAACGGTTGGGGAATACTGGCGCTGACCAATGCTCCGGCACGGTAAGGCAACATACCGACAACTCCATCGGACGGACTTTTGACTTCCGTATAAGACAGGTTGTTGCGGGCGTTCACTTCTTGTGCTTCCGCCTGCGCCAGTTGTGCTTTGGCCGTCAGATAGCTGTTTTCGCTTGTTTTCAGGTTGAAAGCGGAAACGACTTTTTTCGCAAATAATTCTTTAGTACTGTTGTAGTTCAGTTCGGCTGTAGCTAAAGCTGCTTTTGCCACTTCCACATTTGCCTGGGCTGTCTTTAAAGCAGCTTTGTAAGGAACTTGGTCTATAACAAAAAGTAATTGTCCTTTCCGTACGACCTCTCCTTCGGTTACACAAAGCCTTTCGATCGTTCCCGATACTTGCGGATAAATGTCTATATCCTGGCGACCGCGGATCGTGGCCGAATAAGGGGTTGTCAGCTCTTTGTTTGCCGTAGAAACTTTCATCGTCGCGTAAGATGCTTTCATCTGTGCATCCGGTGCATGTTTGCAGGATGCCATCCACATAGTCGTACAGCCGATAACTGCCATCAGCCGTATCCATTTTGCATTTGCTCTTGTCATATTCGTTTTATTCATTAAAAATGACGCAAATGTACCTTAAAAAGAGCGGTTTTATTTGTCTGAATGTCTATATAAATCTTCCATATTTATACAGTATAGATATTTTAAGAAAAGAATGATTGAAAAAAAACAAATAACTATAACTTATTGCCGTATATTATGTAAATAGGGCGTTTGGAGGAGGAAGACAGGTTTATGGGGAAGATAAATTTCACGAGAGAGGGGTGGTGTGCACACCACCCTCTTCTCTATTTTTATTGCAGATATTCTGCCAGTTTGGTCGGCAAGTAGAATGTATTGTTTTTGTCAACGTATACGATTACCGAATTCAGGCGGATTTCTTCCTGGCCTTTCTTTCCGATCGTCACGATGTTGCTGAACGGCGTGATGTTGATCTGCTTCCTTTTGTTTTTTACGACCAGTGAAGGAGAACCTTTCTCGTCTTTAGCCGGAACGATTTCACATTTGAAATCTTTGAATACTTCCGTGTGAGGAGCGAAGTTTCCGGCTGTCAGTTCTTCCAGCGTGTCGTGTGTCATGCCGAACAGGGCACAGAGATAATGATTCAGTTCGATATTCGTGTGCATACCGAGAGGTAAGCTTGTACGGTCGGGATGGTAAGCTGCAAGGAACACCTCTTCGCCTGTGTGGCCGCCGGTTGTGAAACCGAAACAGGTTCTGGAGGTAAGCAGCTTGGACATGAAAGTCGTCAGCGAACTGCTGTATAAAGAGCCTTTGCCTTCGATCGAGCGTTCATTTTCCGGGATCGGGCTGTTTTTGTAATTCTTGCAATGGTTCAAGGCATCCAGTTCTTCAGGAGTTAGTTCGAAGCCGGCATATTCCCGGAAGACGTTTTGCACTTCGGAATTCGGTACACTGTTCACTTTCTTGGCAAAGCCTTCGGCTGTCAATTTATACAAAGAAAGCTGATGAAACAACTGGTCCTTGCTCAGTTTATCGTAACCTTTACAGTCGGCACGGCCGATACTGATACCGCTGTTACCATGATCGGGAACGATCACTACGGCAGTCTCGCCATTCTGACGGGCAAATTCGAGGGCAGCACCGCAAGCACGGTCGAAAGCCAACATATCCGTGGCCATGCCGACCGGATCGTTCGCGTGGGCAGCCCAGTCGACCTTGCTGCCTTCCACCATTAGGAAGAAACCGTTCGGGTTTTGGGATAACTTTTCGATTGCCTTGCGTGTCATCTCTTCCAAGGATGGCTGTTGGCTCGGATCTCGGTCGATGTCGTAAGCCATTTCCCGATCTCCGAACAAAGCCCACATATTGTTGCCTTTGTAATTACGCATACCGTCGATGTCATTCTTGAAAATACCGTATCCGTTACCTTTCAGGTAGGCTTCGCTCTCTTCGGGAAGCAGGCTGGCGCCGCCACCGATCACGACGTTCAGGTCGTTGTGAGCCATCTGCGGAGCGATCCATTCATATTTGCCACGGTTGTAGCTGTGGGCGGAGCAGTCGGCCGGTGTTGCATGCGGGAATTCGCAGGTGAAAACCAGTCCCGTTGATTTGCCCTGTTTTATTTTGGCAGCTTCCAGGACGGTTGTCAGCGGTTGGAAAGCGCGTGCCGGATCGGTCGGGTAGATATCGTTGTCACCGTCGTTCTCCGGGTAGGTGGAAACGTAGCCTGTACGGCTGGGTTGTCCTGTCATGTAGCAGGAAGTCGTAGGAGCCGAGTCGCCGATCGGGGCATTCGAAGAATGCGTGCGGACTGTTCCGCAGAGATACGGGTCGATGTTCAATTTCGGTTTGTCGGGGTTGGTATACCATTGCAGCCAACGCGCCATAGAGACTGTAGCCAGTGATGTCCCGTCCGGGATTAGAAGAATGACATTCTTCACCGGCTTTACGTTTTCTACATCTTGTGCCTTTACCGGCATGAAGATGACAGACAGTAACAGGAGAAGTGAGATTGTTTTTTTCATTATGATTTATGATTTATGATTTATGATTTATGATTTATGATTTATGATTTATGATTTATTTGTCTAATTGTATGATATCTTCTGTGAAGTGCGTGATCTTCTCCAGTCCGGTTTCCGTAACCAGGAAACTATTTTCGATGCCGACGGCGCCGATACCCGGTATCACATATTTCGGTTCGAGTGCAAATACCATGTTCGGTTCCAGCATGTCTTTCGAGCGGGGCGTAAGTACCGGCAGCTCGTTTATCTGGATGCCGATGCCGTGCCCTACGAATTTGGCTTGTTGCTTGGTCCCCATGAAGTATGCGCCGAGTCTCTGGCTTTCGGTGATCTTGGCGGCTATCTCGTAGAGTTCGGCACAAGGTGTGCCCGGCCGGGCGATATTCTCGATCTCGCTTTCGATAAGGAGGGCTGTCTGATGTGCCCGGTAAGCAAGCTCGGTCAGGTGGCCGACGGAGAACACACGTGTCATATCCGTCATATAAGCCGTATAATTTCCTGCCATGTCTACCATGATGGCTGTCCCTTCTTTCAGAGGCGTTCCGTTTGCACCTAACGGGCAGGAAGCGTCGATACCACTACCACCTAAGGCAAAGTCGAAAGGCGAGGGGACTTCGGCGTTTTCTCCCGCCAGGATACTTCCCATAAAGATATCCATATTAGCTCCGAAGGCGCGGAACAGTCCGATGGAACCGTTCTTGCGCATCCGTTTTTCTATTTCATACTGGAATTCGAGATCAGTCATTCCGGGGCGGAAACATTCGGGAATTTCGGCATATGTCTTGGCGTGGCGTTCGGCCGAGATGCGGAACATTTCGATCTCGTACGGTGTCTTTATCCGGCGCAGTTCACGCATCATTGCGGTTGCGTTTCCGGTCTCTTTCGGATTGAAGATCTTTTGCAGACGTATATAGTCGTTGTATGTCAGTTCGTCGGCTTCGAGCAGAAGCTTTTCCGGCATTTCCAGTCCGTAGAACGCGAAGAGCTCGGCCATCTGTTCCGGTTTGCGAATGTATTCGACATGATCGCCTGCCAGTCCGTTCGGCCGTTTCACGAAGAACCACGGAGCACCTTCCGCAGGAAGATAGAAATAGCCGCTATAGATACGTCCGGTTGTGTAATACAGATTTACATCCACGGTAAGCAGGCATCCGTCGGCATTTATCTTCCGCATCGCCTGTTGTATGCGATCCCATTTCAGCTTAAGATCGCCGGTCAATTCTTTTTGTATCATTTCCAACACTTATTTTTATCCGGCATCAAAGATATTAAATTAATGCCGGGATTGGAATGATTAGGGATATTAAATCTTGATTAAATTTAGAATTGTTCGAGTACTTGTATCCGCTTTTCAATGGGTGGATGAGTGGCGAAAAGTCCGCTTAAACCGTTCAGTGCGCTTTTGGCCTGTTGGCCCGGATGCTGGATGAAAAGCTGGGCTACGTCTTCTCGTTTGACGGCTTCGATGTCGGGATCGGCCGATATTTTCCGCAGTGCGCTGGCGAGGGCGAGCGGATTCTTGGTCATCTCGGCAGCCCCGGCGTCGGCCAGGTATTCCCGTTTGCGCGAGATGGCGAAACGCATCAGCATGGAGAAGAAATAACCGATGGCTGCAACAACCATGACTAAGACGATGATGATCGCAGTGTTGTTTTTCTCGTCTCTCCTGCGGCTCATCGACGAGTAGTAGACGGAACGCATGGCCATCTGTGCGAGCATGGCAAAGATGCCGACAAAGACAATCGATACGATCATCAGGCGCACGTCTTTGTTGCGGATATGCGACAGCTCGTGTGCAATGACCGCTTCCAGTTCTTGGTCGTTCAACTTGTCGATGATCCCCCGTGAGAGGCTGACGGTGTAAGTCCTTTCGTTGATGCCGCTTGCAAAAGCGTTCAGAGAATCGTCGTTGATGATATTGATCTTGGGCATTTTCATTCCCTGGCTCATACATAGGTTTTCCACTAAGTTGTATACCCTTTTGTTTTCCATTCTCGACAAAGGTTCGGAGCCGGTTGCCGAGTTGATGATGCTTGTATTGGCAAAATAGGCGATGATGAACCATATGAGTACACCTCCCAATACGTATGGCGCCAAATGGATGA
>OKRW01002631.1_pt1 | contig 12654 bp, 11 predicted proteins | sample 1601151 | NCBI WGS metagenome assembly OKRW01 (sample SAMEA3541471, study PRJEB24748) | human gut metagenome | biome: human gut; feature: human-associated habitat; material: faeces | place: China | collected 2012 | reverse complement strand
GCCTTGCCGTAATCCATGATTTTGCAGACGGGCGGGTTTGCGTTGGGAACTATCTTAACAAGATCGAGTTCCTTTTCGTCTGCGATTCTCAACGCATGTTCAATCTTGACAATACCAAGCTGTTCGCCTTTTTCGTCGATGAGTCGAACCTCTTTGTCACGGATCTCCTCATTGATCAACAATTCCTGAGTTGCTATGGGTTTCACCACCTTGAAAGAATTATTCAAACAAAAAACGCGCTGCCTAAGCACCGCGCACGCACAAATAGAATGTATTTGTTGCCGTTACTCTGCCTGCATAAATACCTGCGGCAAGTGAGAAGCGGGCGGCTTCTGCTTACGGAGGTTAGTATAGCACGCCGCGCGTGGGTTGTCAACCGGATTTTGGTTCCGCCTCAAATTTACAATTCATTCACACCCAGGGGCCCGGCGCATGGTATGATAGGGTGAGGCGGATTTCCGCCCATCCTGCAGACAGGAGGGCATGTGCCCTTGATTGAGATTGAAAACGTATCCAAGCGCTACGGGAGCGTGCGGGCGCTGGAGAATGTGAGCCTGCGCATGGAGGGCAGCGGCATCATGGGCCTGCTGGGACAGAACGGTGCGGGCAAGACCACGCTGATCAACATTCTGACCGGTTACCTGGCGCCCACCTCCGGCCGTGCGCTCCTGGGCGGTCACGACCCGCTCATGGAGCCAGGCGAGGCCAAGCGGCACCTGGGGTATCTGCCCGAGCAGCCGCCCCTGTACGACGAGATGACCGTGCGTGAATACCTGCGTTTTGTGGCCGCGCTCAAGGGCGTTGCAGCCAGGGCCATCCCCGCCCACGTGGACGAGGTGATGGAGCTGACGGGCCTGACCTCCATGCAAAGCCGCCTTCTGGGGCACCTGAGCAAGGGCTTCCGACAGCGCGCGGGCATGGCACAGGCCCTGTGCGGCGACCCGGACGTGCTGGTGCTGGACGAGCCCACCGTGGGGCTGGACCCTCGGCAGATCACCGAAATCCGCGCGTTGATTCACACGCTGGGCAAGAGCCACACCATCCTCTTTTCCTCGCACATCTTGAGCGAGGTCCAGCAGCTGTGCGACCACGTGGTGATTCTGGACCACGGCCAGGTCAAGCTGGACGCCGCTCTCGCCCAGCTCAGCGCGCCGGAGGACATAACGGTGCTGCTGACCGTGGATGCTCCGGAAGCGGCCATCCTGAGCCGGCTTAGGCAGCTGGAAGGCGTGCGCCGCGCGACCGTGCAGCCCGCCGCACAGAGCGGCTGCACGAGCGTGCTTTTGCAGTTTCACCGCGAGTCGGAGCCGGAGCGGCGGCTGTTTGCGCTGCTCAGCGGGCTGAACATTCCCATCTTGCACCTCTCGCGCGTAGGCGACAGCCTGGAGCAGGTATTCTTGAACGTGATTTCGCAATAGGAAGGGAGCCTTTCCGTGTTCACCATCTTCAAGCGCGACTTTCTGGCCTATTTCCGTACGCCGGTGGGTTATGTGTTCATGGGCGTGTTTCTCACGCTCTCCGGCCTGATTTTTTACCTTTATAATCTGCAAAATCTCTCCGGCGACCTGCTGACCTTCCTGTCACAGCTGACGCTGCTGGTGATGCTGCTTTCGCCGCTGCTGACCATGCGCCTGATCTGCGAGGACCGGCAGAAGCGCACCGATCAGCTGATTTTTACCAGCCCGGCGGGCCTGGGGAGCGTGGTGCTGGCCAAGTACCTGGCCGCCGCCTGCATCATGCTGATCACGGTGCTTTTGACCAACGTGTATACGCTGGTCATCGCGTTGGGTGGCACGGTGTATGCGGGGGAATGGTTCGTGGGGTATACGGGGTTTCTCCTGCAAAGCCTGTCCTTTCTGGCGCTGGACCTGTTTGTGACCTGCTTTGCCAAAAACCAGATGACCGGCGCGCTGGCGGCTTTCGGAGCCAATTTCGTGCTGTGGATGGCTGATTTGCTGGCAACCAGTCTTACCGTGGACTGGCTGGCGGACGCGCTCAACTTTCTGAGCCTCTATGACCGCTACGAGCCCTTCCGGCTGGGACAGTTCAGCTATGCGGCCGCGCTGTTCTTCCTCACCTTTATCGCGGCATGTCTGGTGTGCGCCGCGCGCGTTCTGGATGCGCGGCGCTTTTCGGAGGGGGGCGCGGCATGAAAAAGCGGCTTTCGTCTCTGCTTCTGCGCTTTCGCCAGCCCAAGTGGCGCCACGGCAAGTTGGGAGCGCTGCTGGTGGCGGGCTTCCTGGCGATCTGCGTGCTGGTGAACGTCTTTGTTCAGGCACTGGAGGATGAATATGGCTGGCGCACGGACCTGAGCTTCAACGCGTATGCCACCACCGGCGAGCAGACGCGCGCCGTACTGGACCGTCTGGAAAACGATGTGGACCTCTACCTGCTCTACCAGAGCGGCGCGGAGGATACGCAGCTGCTCCAGCTGCTCAACCGCTACGCCGTGCTCAGCGACCGCGTGACCGTCAAGGAGACTGATATCGCGCAGAATCCCGGCATTCTTACGCGCTTTCCCGGCGACACGGACAAGACCGCCCAGGCCGACAGCGTCATCGTCAGCTGTGACGCCACGGGCCGCTACAAGATTCTGGACTATACCGACTTTCTGACCCAGGGGTACGACATCGAATCCGGCACCTTCCAGCCGGAGGGCCTGTCCTATGAAAAATCGCTGACGGAGGCCATCGCTTCCGTAGCGCAGACGGACCCGCCGACGGTGGGCGTTTTGCAGGGGCACGGAGAGCTTGCCCCGGATGCGCTGGAGCTGCTGCTGTCGTTTCTGGAGAGCAACGGCTATGACCATGTAACCGTCGATTTGTCCGCCGAAGGCGCCCTCACGGACGTGGCCCTGCTGCTCATTGCCTCGCCGCAGAAGGATTTCAGCGACACCGAGCTTGAAGAGATCAATGAATTTGCCAAGGAAGGCGGCAGCCTGTTCATCACCCGCGACTACACCGACCCGCTGGACAGCATGCCCAATTACCTGTCCCTGCTGCGCAGCTACGGCGTCACGCCGCTGTCCGGCATCGTGGTGGACCCCGGCGCCTACCATGAAAATCCCCTGGCCATCGTGCCCTACATGGAAGAGCTGGACATGACGCAGTCGCTGATTTCCAGCGGCATGGACGTGCTGCTCATGCCCGCCGCCTGCGCCTTTGAAACCCCCGGTGAGCCCGATCACAGCCTGACGACCGGCACCGTGCTCAAAACCAGCGACCAGGCCTATCTGCGCGACCTGTCCGACGGTATCGACAGCGTGGATCAGCAGCCGGGCGACCGCTCCGGCGAATTGAGCGTGGCGCTCTACGCCCACCGCATGCACGCCAACGGCAACATCAGCCGTCTCTTTATCGCGGGCAGCAGCGGGCTGTTTACCGAGGAATACGTCTACCAGCGCACCTATGTACAGCAGTTCATCATCATGCTCATGGGCCAGCTGCTCTCGGACAAGATTGTTACGCTGGATATCATGGCCTCGGCGGCGGTGCGGCCCGCGCTGACGGTGGGCAGCCAGACGGTGGGTACGGTGCTGATTATCGCGGTGCCGCTCATGGTGCTGGTGGCCGGGCTGTGCGTGCTCCTGCCCCGCCGCAACCGCTGAAGCTAAGGAGGAATCCCATGCAGCATCCCCTCAAAAAACGCCCGAAGCGCCGTCCCCGCCCGCGCCTTTTGCTGATTTTGACAGGTGTGGGCGTGGCGCTTGCCGCGGCGGCGCTTTTTTTCCTGCTGCCCGCCATCAAAGCGCGCTTTCCCGCCGAAACCGCCCTGCCCCTTGAGACGGGGCCGGAGTCGCGCACTCTTTACCTGGGCGATTCCTCCCAGCTGGACAGCATTGTGATCTCTCAGGAAGAGGGGGACCGCTATACCCTGCGCATGCAGGACGGCCACCTTGTGCTGGAACGCGGCGGACAGTGGCTGACCGTGAGCGATTATCAGGAAGAAGCCATGCTCAAGGCTGTGACCCAGCTGGTGATGCCCGGCGTCGTAACCGAAGACGAGGCCGAGGTGGCCGGGCATCTTGCGGACATGGGGCTGGACACGCCCCGCGCCACGGCGCAGGTGCGCTATCAGGACGGCACGGAGATGACGCTGGAGCTGGGCGGCGACGTGCCCACCACCAGCTATTCCTATTTCCGCTGGTCCGGCGACGATGGCGTGTACATGTGCGATTCCGGGCTCACCGACGCGCTGCTCACCACCGCCACGCGGCTGTTGCCCGTGGAGCAACCCACGCTGTCCAAGGACCTGATTGATCAGGTCACCCTCTCCCGCGCGGACGGGGAAACCGCCGTTCTGCTCTCCAATGACGGGGACGGGCATTATACCGGACTGCTGGTGGAGCCCTACCAGTATCCCGTAGATCCGGAGCAGGCCGAGGCGCTGCTCACCGCGCTTTCTTCCTTCCGGCTGGGTACGCGCGAGGCTGAGGCCAACGCCGAAACCCGTGCCCAGTACGGTCTGGACGATCCGGAACTGACCCTCTGGCTGCATCAGGCTGCGGGAACCGTCGGACAAGTGGACGAAAACGGTCAGCTGGCCGCGTGGAGGTCAGGGAGCAGGCGCTCCGGTTTGTCATCGGGCGCGCCGAGGGAGAGTTTTTCTATACCTGCGAATACGCAGGCAGCTGCTATCTGGTCAGCCGCTTTCTGCTGGAGACGCTGCTGGCCGCCACCCCCGATACGCTGGTGGCGCGTCAGCCCGCGGACCTGGGAGGCGCCGCCCTCAGCGATATCCTCATTGAATCCCCCCTGGGGGATGTCCACGTGACCGCCCAATACACCGAGCGCGTGCTGCCCAACAACGACATTGAAACCGACGCGGAGGGCAACACCGTCTATGATACCGCGGTCACCCTCAACGGCGAGGAAGCCGACGCGGAGCTGCTTACCACCTTGACCACACGCCTCAACGCCCTGACTGCATCGGGCGACCTGCCCGACGGATGGACCGTGCCCGAGGACGAGGCGCCGCGCTGGCGCATCGTTCTCACCACGGTGGGCGGCGCCACGCGTGAGATCGCCGCCTACCGGCTGGACGCCTTTTCCGACGCATTGGCAGTGGACGGCGTGGCCATCCACTACGTGCATGAGGAAGCCATTGATCTGATCCTTGCGGATTTGCTGGACTAGGTGCGTTCATCCGCCTCCAACACCACTACGATCACATTGAGCAGCACCGGCCCGGCCAGCAGGCCCAGAAAACCCAGCAGCCGATACCCCGCATACATGGCGGCCATCGTCGCCAGAGGATACAGGCCCAGGTTATGCCCCACGATGCGTGGCTCCAGCACCTGGCGGATCACCACCGTGCCCACGTACAGGCAGGCTGCCAGCACGCCCGTGCCCGCGTCGCCCGCCACAAAGGCGGCGATGCTCCAGGGGATCAGAAACAGCCCGGCCCCCAGCACCGGCAGCGCGTCCGCCACGCCGATACCCAGCCCGATCAGCAGCCCATAGCGCACGCGGAAGGCTGCCAGGGCGATCATCAAAAACAGCGTCACGGCCAGCGATACCATTAACTGGCTGCGCACCTGCAGGAGCACTGCCTTCCACAGCCGCGCGCTCACCAGCTTTCCGCGCTTCATCAGTCCGCCGGGAAATGTCCGGTGAAAAAAAGCCGCGATCCGCGCCCGGTCGGCGGTCATGTAGTAGGTGCCCATCACCAGCAGCACCGTGCTGAGCAGCGCATGCGGAATGGAGGCCGCCGTGCTGAACGCTCCGCTGGTCAGCGCGGCCGACAGCGACGCAGCCCAGCCGACGGCGCTTTGGGCCAGGGAAGTGAGCGCGTTGTCCATCACGTCGGGCAGCAGATCCGGCAGTGCCGCGCGCACCTGATCGTACAGGCCGCGCAGCCAGGGCACGGCCGCTTCACCCACCCAGGCAGCGGCCTGCGGCAGCGCGCGCACCAGTTCGCGCGTAAGCCGCGTGACCAGCACCGTTGCCAGCGCGCCCGCAACGCCAAACAGCAGCAGCACCCCCAGCGCGGCAGCAGCCTTTCTTCCCAGACGAATACGGCCCTTCGCCGTCACGCGGACGAAGGGCTCCAACATGCGCGAAAACACAAAGGCCAGTACAAACGGCCAGCAATAAGGCAAAAGCACCAGCGCCAGCGCCATGGCCGCAAGGGTGACCGCCACCAGCGCCGCCTTGCGCAAAAGGCCGTTCAGCCGGCGGTCCATCGCCTCCAACCGGCGGGAAAGGGATTGCTCCATAGGCGTCCTTCCCGGCCGTTCTTCAGCCGCTTACCCGCCCTTACGCGCCCGGTGCAGGAAGCAGCCGGGCTCATGGTCGTTGACCACGCCGACGGCCTGCAAATAGCTGTACACCGTTACCGAGCCCATGTAGCGCATGCCGCGGCGTTTCAGGTCACGCGCGATAGCGTCGCTAAGCGGCGAGGTTGTACGCGCTTCGCCACCTATGAGCTGCGCCTGGCCGCCGGTAAAGCTGTACAGGTAGTTTGCGAAGCTGCCGAACTGGCGCTGAATCTCCAGAAAACAGCGCGCGTTGATCACCGCCGCCTCGATTTTGCGCCGGCAGCGCACGATGCCCACATCCTTCAGCAGCTCCCCGACCTTATCTTCGCCATACGCCGCAATTTTATGCGGGTCAAAGCCGTCGAATGCGCGGCGGAAGTTCTCCCGCTTGCTGAGGATAACCTGCCAGGAAAGCCCCGCCTGAAATGCCTCCAGCAGCAGCATCTCGTAGAGCCGTCCGTCGTCGCGCGTGGGCACGCCCCACTCCGTATCGTGATATGCCTGCATCAGCGGGCTTTTGGCCCATGCGCAGCGCGGTTTATCCTGCTGCATTTTTTCTCTCCCTCTCATCTCTGTGCCAGCGGTCCGTCATCCAAAGGGCGATGGTTTTCGCATCCCGTGCCATCCCTTCAAACAGATGTGCTCTGACCGCACCTGCCAGCACCACCATCACGATGGGGCCCAGAATCAGCCCCGGCACGCCGCCCAGCCGCATGCCCACAAACATGCCGATCAGCGAAGCCAGGGGCGACACGCCCAGATTGGTGCCCAGGAGCGCCGGTTCCGTGACGCGGCGCAGAAGTGAATATCCCCCATACAGTCCCAGTACCAGCCAACCGTTCTGAGGCGCGCCCACCACGAAGCACACCAGACCCCAGGGGATATACAGCACGCCGCAGCCGAACTGGGGAATCAGCTCCAGAAGCGCCGCCGCAAAGCCGATCAGAAAGGCGTATTCAAAGCCCACCGCCTCGAAAAACACCCAGGAAATCAGCAGCGTCAGCAGCGAAAAGAGCAGCTGCACCCGGATATAGCCCGCCAGCCCCTGTCCCGCCGACTGTCGGAGCAGCCGGATGGAACGTTCACCGCCAAAGAGACTCCGTCCGGACAGAAACTTGCGCCATTTTTCATAGCGGTTGGTGATGAAGATCACGGCCAGCAGAAGAAAATTGGCATATACAAAAGCATACGGCAGGCTGGCAACCACCGAGAGCGCACCGTTTACCACATTTCCCGCAAACTGCATGCCCGCTTCCGACAGTGACTGAAACGCGCTGTTAAGCGATGTGCGAAGCGTATTGCCAATGGCGCTGGGCAAGGTCTGCGCCATGTCCAGAAGCCGTTCCGACGCGGTGCGCAGCATATCCACCACGCCCGTCACCACGCCCGGTGTGGCCACCGTGAGCTGCACCACCACAAATGAACAGATCCAGTAGACCAGCCACAGCGCCGCAAGGACCGCCAGCGCCACCCACAGGCCCACCGCCACTCCGCGCCGCATATGCAGCTTTTCCTGCGTCAGGGCGATCAGCGGGCGGAGCAGGGCCGCCACCGCCAGCCCGATCAAAAAGGGCGAAAACAGGTCCCACAGCACCGGCAGCAGCACCGTCAAAAATACCGCCGCCAGCGCCATGAACACCCCGCGCCAAAGCATGCGCTCCACGGCGCACCGAATCGACTGTCTCCCGGTCATGGCTGCATCGCCTCAGAAATGGCCGCCGCCACCGCCGTGATGGCCGCCGCCGACACTGGTGTGCACACCGCTGCCGCCGCCGTGGTATCCCCCGCCCCCGGAGGAGCGCGGCGGGTCGGGCTTGCGGGCCTGGGTCGTGGTGGTGCGGATGTAATCATCCACCCGCCCGGTGATGGTCAGGTCGCAGTTTTCGCGGAAGTTGTAGCTGTAGGTACTACCCTTGAGGCGGTAGCTGCGCTTGACGAGAGTCACAAACGCCAGGCCCGCGGCCGCGGCCACGGCGGCGCACACCGCCGCTTCCGCGGTGGTGAGGGCCTTTTTCCGCGCGGTCAGTATCTCACCGGTGAGAATGTCGTAGCGGTACTGGCCCTCGGGAATTCCGTCCCGCAGGTAGCCGCGCACGCGCTCCATGATTTCCTCCACGGCGCCCACATAGTCGCCCTGCGCCAGCAGGCTCTGGCTGCCACCGGTGGCCGCATCAATGCGCGAGCCGGTCAGGTAGTCGATCATCTGGCCGCGGGTATAGATGTACTGGTAACGGTTGTACATGTCGATGTAGTACAGCACGCCGCTGTCCTCACTGTCCAGGCCAAAGTTGCCATGGATGTAAAACTCGTCGGCCACGCGATACTGCTCTCCGTCCTCCTGGGGTTCATCCGAGGTGACGACCACGAAATCCATCCCCGTTTCCTCCTGAAAGCGGGCGATTTCCTCCTCCAGCGCAGCCTCTTCGCTCGCGGTAAACAGGTCCGCCCCGTCATACACGCGCGCAGCGGTTGCCAGCGCACCCCCGCATAACGAAAGCAGCAGCACAAGCGCCAAAAGGCCCGCCCATCGTTTCGTTCTCATGCCCGTGTCCCTCCCTCAAAACAGGAAGTAGCTCAGCACGCAGCCTGCCGCAAACACCGCCGCCGCAATGCCCGCCCCTGCCAGATACAGCTTTTTCAGGTCGATGGGCAGCTTTCCGCACACCCGGCCCGTGCAGCCGTTCATGGCGTAGTAATAGGGATGCTGGGGGTCCTTGCGGTTGGGATAGGTGAGCACCCAGGTGGGCAGGAGCAGATAGCGCGTGGTACGCTTGCCCACCTTGGCGGAGGCTGTCACGGTGAAGCTGTCATAATGCAGGTCATCCGTCAGGAGCGGCTCGACATAGGACTGAACCTCGCGCTCCACATCTTGACCAATGGAGGCGGCGTCCAAGTCGCGCCGCTCGGCCACAAAGCCGGACAGATACGCGCCCGCAAAGGGTTTGGCGTTCTCCAGCGGAAAGGGATGGATGCCGTCGCTAAGCTTGCGGTTGGCGCTGGACAGCGCCGGACGCATGATGCCCCGGAAGCTGAAGCGGCCCTCGCGCCGCACATGGTAGTGCCGCGTGCTGGTGATGATGTATTTGGGCGTCTCCGCCACGCTGACCTGGCGGCCTTCGCCGTCGATGGCCCCTTCCGCCTCGCAGTCGGTCACAAAATGGGGATAGTATACGCCCGTCATCTCCCGTACCTGCTGCTCGCTGAAAAACCCTTTGGGCACAAAACGCTTGCGCCGCACCCAGTCCATGAAGGACGTCGTGGCCTTTTGCTGATCGATGGCAAAGGGCAGCACCCCGTCGGGCCGCATATCGTCGGTGAGCTTTCCCTGCAATACCACAGGGCTGTGGCAATAGTAGCAGTGCGTGGCCACGGTGGTTTCGTCCGTCACGATCTGGCTGCCACAGCTGGGGCAGTGATAGGTCACCTGCGCGCCGTCCTTTTCGGAAGCCGTATCCGGGCGTTCGCCTGTCCGCTCCCCTTCGCCGGTCAGCAGCTGGTCCTCCTGAAAGGTCGAATGGCAAAACGGGCACTTCCATTGCCCGCCATCGGGATCAAAGTTCAGATAGCCGCCGCAGCTGGGGCATTTATAGGTGATGCCGGCCATGTTTTCACCTCGTTTTCTGCCGTCGGGTCAACGTATGCCCGCCCAGCCATTATATCATAGCCCCTTAAGGAACACAATCTCGACAAAGCGCTCCAAAACCAGTATAATACCAGCGTCATCCAACATCCGGGGCAGCGCTCCGCTTTCCCCATTTGTATGCGAGGAGGTTTGCCGATCATGAGCGACAACGTGCTTTCCAGCTTTACCCCCACCCGGCGTGAAGAACGGGCCTATGACCATACCTTCCGCGTGGGAATCATCGGCACGGGATGGATTGCCGAGGCCCACGCCGAAAGCTACCTCAATCAGCCGGACGTCAAAATCGTGGCACTTGCCGACCTGATTCCCGGCAAGGCCGAAGCCTTTGCCAAGCGCTACGGCCTCACCGACGCCCGCTGCTACCCCGATCATAAAAGCCTGCTGGCCAGCGAGCAGCTGGACGCCGTATCCGTCTGCACCTACAACACCGCGCACGCCCAATGCACCATCGACGCGCTGTCCGCCGGCGTGAACGTTCTTCTGGAAAAACCCATGAGCGTGACCGTCCAGGAGGCGGCGGACATCATCCGCGCCGAAAAGAAAAGCGGCAGGCTGCTTTCCATCGGCTTTCAGCCCCGCATGGACGCCAACATGCAAAAGATCAGGGAAATCGTGCAAAGCGGCACGCTGGGCAAGGTCTACTACATTCAGACCGGCGGCGGGCGCCGCCGCGGCATCCCCAACAGCACCTTTATTGAAAAGAAGACCGCCGGTATCGGCGCCCTGGGCGATATCGGCTGCTATTCGCTGGACATGGTGCTCAACGCCATCGGCTATCCCCGCCCGCTGACCGTGACGGGCTACACCTCCGCCTATTTTGGGCGAAGCGAGCGCTATCAGTCCCCCGACGCCTTCCACACCGCCGCCCAGAACGCCGCGCGCTTTGATGTGGACGACTTCGCCGCCGCATTCATCCGCCTGGAGGGGGACGTGGTGCTGGATTTCCGCATCAGTTGGGCTATGCATCTGGACACGCCGGGCGATACGCTGATTCTGGGCACGGAGGGTGCGCTGCGCATTCCCTCCACGGAGTGCTGGAACGGCACCGTGGGCGGCCCCATGACCGTTTACACCGATCTGGCGGGCGAGCGTATCGAGTACAAGGTGCCGATACTGCCCAACGATCCCAACTACGGCCTGTTCGATCTGAAGATTCGTTCCTTCCTGGATGCTATCAAGGAAGGCAAGCCCGCTCCCGTGCCGAGCAGCCAGATTCTTTACAATCAGGCTATCATCGACGGCATCAATAAGAGCGCCGCTGCGGGTCACGAGATCAACGTCGAGATTCCCGAAATCTAATAGGATAATTCGCATGGCATTAAGCCGTGCCGCCGACTGTACGTATGTACAGTCGGCATTCTTTTTGTCACTGTGCTCGGCATTATGGAAAATACCATCAGATAATGTTATAATCCGTGAAATGTATTGACTTTCCGAGCCAAACGAATTAGTATCTCTATGTGAAACGACAAGGAAGGATTTGCACGCCGTTTTAAGCATAGGCGGCACGCAGGGTGAACAAACATGCTCAAAAAAACCAGCCTTATCAAGCCGCAGATGCTGCTTTTGCAGGCGCTCATACTGCTGACAATCGGCATTATGATATTGGTGCAGCCCACAATGGTCAACGCCATGCTAAGCACGCTGCTGGCTGTTGCGCTGATTGCAAACGCGGTAATGTCGATCGTTATACTATTTAGCGACAACGCGGCCAAATCGTACGCGGACGCGCCGTTCGATAACGACGAGGCCATGCCCCTGCATCTGCGCATTCGCCGCACATGGAGCATATTCATGGCCTTTTTACGCAAGCAGCAGCGCATACCGCTCATGATCAACGCCGCATTGTCCATCATACTTGCCGTTGTGGTCGTCGGCTTTAACGAGATAATAACCGACAGCTTTGGCATTGGCTTTGGCCTGTGGGCGCTTTTGACCAGTATCGTGCAGTTGGCCTATGTCTGGCAGCTGCGCCTTACCGGCACTAAGGGCAGTCTTAACTATCTTATGCGCGCATTTGTTTCGCTCGTATTTGCCTTGTCGCTACTGATACGGCCTTTGGCGCGAATGATAAACGCGCAAACGGTGGCCGGTATATATGTGCTCTGGCAGGGCGTATCGGCGTTTACCGAATACCTTAAGGCGCTCTTTAAGTGGGATATGGCGAACTCGCGCTTTCTCATGCGCGTGCGCATACAGCCGCCGGTAATGCTCACCAGTTTTTTGCCGGTGTGGCTGCTGGATAAATTCAATCGTATGCTTGAGCATAATAACACGGATCATATATATGAGAAGCCGGCGGTCGGCGAACCGGCTGCGGATATATCAAAAAACAATCTGACTATACTGTTCCATCTGGGGCATAATGTCGCGCTGGGGTACGGCCATGTGGATTTTGCCTTGGGCAATCAGGTCTATTCATATGGGTGTTACGACGACGCAAGCAGCCGCTTCTTTAATTTGTATTCCGACGGCACGTTTATGGTCACTAAGTTAAGGCCGTATCTGGATTATTGCCGGCGCTGGCAAAAAAAGACGCTGGTGGGTTTTACCATGCAGCTTACGGTCGAGCAGGAAAAGCGCGTGCGCAAGTCGATAGAAGCGACGCTTGCGGAATGCCAGCCGTGGCAGCCCACCCAGCGCAACTCGCCCGCAGTAGGGCAAAGCGCGCACGCCAGCAGCAAAATACCCATAAAGTATTATAAGGTAACGAGCGGCCCGTTTAAAATCTACTCCGCGTTAAAGACAAACT
>OKRW01002629.1_pt1 | contig 12666 bp, 8 predicted proteins | sample 1601151 | NCBI WGS metagenome assembly OKRW01 (sample SAMEA3541471, study PRJEB24748) | human gut metagenome | biome: human gut; feature: human-associated habitat; material: faeces | place: China | collected 2012 | reverse complement strand
TGGCGATTGTCACTTAAATAGAGCCTTTCGGGGCTCGACTTTATCCCTGATGGAGGCAGACGTAAGCGGTGAAACTCCTTTTACTACCGGCATTCATCTGTCCGATGCCGACAGAAAGGAATGACACTGGCGTATGTTTCTTAACATACTCTTTTGGGTGACATAATGTTAGCCTTATTTCTTATCTTTGGGACAAGGACGTAAGAAACGCTTACAGTCTGCTAATTTTAAATCTGAATGAAGATGAGACCGGAAGATTACATCACCCGTGAGGGGAAGTTTGGTGCGCACAACTATCATCCCCTGCCTGTCGTTCTCCAGAAGGGAGAAGGTGTTTATGTTTGGGACGTGGAAGGAAAACGATATTTTGATTTCCTGTCCGGCTATTCCGCCCTGAGCCAAGGGCATTGTCATCCGAAGATCATTAAGGCACTTACCGACCAGGCACAGCAGTTGACACTAGTGTCGCGTGCTTTCCATGCCGATATTTTAGGAGAGTACATGGAGTTTGCCTGCAAGTTCTTCGGGTATGACAAACTGTTGCCGATGAACACCGGAGCCGAGGCGGTCGAAACGGCTCTGAAGCTGGCGCGGCGCTGGGGATACCGGGTGAAGGGGATAACCCCTGAACATGCGAAGGTCGTCGTCTGCAGCGAGAACTTTCACGGACGGACGATCACGATCATTTCTATGAGTACCGATCCCAGTTCGTATGCGGACTTCGGGCCTTATACGCCTGGTTTTATCAAAGTGCAATATAATAATGTGGCCGAATTGGAAGAGGCATTGAACGATCCGGACGTAGTCGGTTTCTTGCTGGAACCTATACAAGGGGAGGCTGGCGTGGTCGTCCCCGACGAGGGGTATTTGCGTAAGTGTTATGACCTCTGCCGGCAACATAACGTCCTCTTTATCGCCGATGAGATCCAGACGGGTATCGGACGCACCGGTAAACTGCTTGCCTGTGATTATGAGAATGTCCATCCTGACATACTGATTTTAGGTAAGGCTTTATCCGGAGGTGTCACTCCTGTCTCGGCGGTCTTTGCCGACGATGAGATCATGTTGACGATCGCTCCGGGTGAACATGGTTCCACCTATGGCGGTAACCCGTTGGCTGCCCGTGTAGCGATAGCTGCCCTTGAGGTGGTGCGTGACGAGCATCTTTCGGAGAATGCTTTCGAAATGGGTATCCTTTTCCGCAGTGAAATGGAGAAGATCGACAATCCGATGATCCGCCAGGTGCGTGGAAAAGGACTTTTGAATGCTGTTGTCACTGAGCCGCGAGGTGGAAAAGCGGCCTGGGATATCTGTTTGGCACTGAAAGAAAAAGGATTGATAGCCAAGCCAACGCACGACCATATCATCCGTTTCACTCCCCCGTTGGTCATTGACCGGGATCAGATGATGGAGGCTATTGGCATTATTAAAGATACGTTCGCTCAATTTTGATTGCCTATGAAGATAAATGTGATAGGAGTACCTCTCAATTTAGGGTGTGACCGCGAAGGTGTGGAGCGCGCTCCGAACCATCTGCGTGAACGGGGCCTGATGAGGATTATCCGTAAAAACGGACATCGGGCCTTCGATCTGGGTAATCTGTATGTTCCTTTGGTTTCGGAGGCGGATAAGTTTGCCAGAGGGCGGAGCTTGAAATATCTGGATGCGATTGTCGAAGTCAATAATAACCTGGCAGAGCTGGTCTACGACACGTTGCGCGGAGGGGCTTTCCCTTTGGTGATAGGCGGAGATCATTCGTTAGGGTTGGGCAGTGCGTCAGGGGTGGGAAAGAGCTTTGATGATTTCGGTATCATCTGGTTGGATGCGCATGGCGACATCAATACGAGCGAGACTTCTCCCAGCGGCAATATTCATGGGATGCCACTTAGCGCCCTGATGGGGATGGGGAGCGAAGAATTAGTCAATATCTATGCGCCCGGCAATAAGGTGAACCCGCAGAATGTCTTCCTGGTCGGGACCCGGAGCCTGGATGAAGGGGAGCAGGCTTTGATCGAGCGTGAGCAGTTAAGCGTTTATACGATGGACATGATCCACCTGAAGGGTATCGGTTTTGTTGCCGAAGATATCAAACGGAAGCTAAAGGAACGGAAGATACGGAATGTCCATTTCAGCATAGACGTGGACAGTATCGATCCCCGCTTTGCACCCGGTACAGGGACACGCGTGTGCGAAGGGTTGATGCCGGACGAGTTCAAGGATTTCGTCGAACATATACTATCCACCAATCTGATCAAGTCGATGGATCTGGTCGAGCTGAATCCCGAACTGGATGTGAACGATCAGACAACCAATCTGTGCTTGGACATAATCGATTATATAACAGCCCGTTTGTAAGCGGATTCTATTGTTGAGAATGGGACTTGGGGTTCCTCGTAGAAGAAACTGTCTTGAAACTCCAAGAGCCGTTCTTGAAGCGTAAGCATATTCGAAACCGTTTTTTAGAACGGATAACCGATTGCCAGATGGACGCCCATGCCGTCTTTGAAGTCCGGAATATTGTAATAGCCTTTCTTTCCCGTATCGTACGGTACGTGCAAGCCGATTCCCCAATCCAGGCGGATAACGAGGAAGGTCAGGTCGTAGCGTAGTCCGATACCGGTTCCTAAAGCCAGGTCTTTCAGGAAACGGCCCCATTTCAACTGTCCGCCGGGGCGGCTTTTGTCGTAGCGTAGCAGCCAAACGTTGCCGGCATCGAGGAAAGTCGCTCCGTGCAGATCGCCCAAAATCGGGAAACGGTATTCCAGATTGGCTTCAAATTTGATGTCACCGGTCTGATCCAAATAGCCGTATTTTGAGTCGGTCGGGCGATAACTGCCCGGTCCGATGCTTCGGATCGTGAAAGCCCGGATACTGTTGGCACCGCCTATATAAAATTGTTCGCTGTAAGGTGTCGTGATCGAATTGCCGTAGCTATATGCGACTCCGGCCATCAGGCGTCCGACCAGGTGTTGCTTCTTTCCGAGATAATAGTTGTATCGTATTTCGCTCGTCAGTTTGGCAAACTGGGCGAAGCGGTTCCCTAACAGTTTCTTATCCCGTTTGTTAAAGCTCTTACCGGCGATGGCATAGGCACCGTCGAGAATAAGGCCCGCCTGTGTGATGGAAGACTGCCACCAGAGATGGTTCTTTTTGGTAGTGATGGGAGAATCGTCATACGTGTATGTATAGCCCATCGACGGGATGAACTGGTTCTCGAGGCTTCGCCCCAACGCCTTGTTGACATCTACGATGGAGTCGAATTCATGCGTCGTATGCTGCAACAGCGAGTAGGTCAGCTTGAACGGCGTCACCGAATGGTGGCTGGTCGCCGATGGCTGGAACTCGTACGAGGCGCTTCCGCCGAATGCCAGCATCTTGAAGAATTTGGCACGGTTCAACTGATCCGCATAGATACGGAAAGAGGTACTGGAAGGGTATTTCGTATCATGCTTTATCAAACTGGGGAAAAGTACCCGCGGGAAAGTCAGCGTACCGCTGATACCGAACTCCCAGCTGTTGATCGCCGAGCTGTTGCCCGAAACCCGTTTGCCGGTCTGCCATTCGTAAGAACCGCGCATACTGACGCCGAATGTCTCCCCTCCTCCGAATATATTCCGTTTGGTAACGCTGAAAATGGCGCCCGGTCCTGTCTGGTCATTGCTCTTGGTAGTCACGTTCAGTTCCAGTTCTCCATCCAGAGGAAGGTCGTAAACGGTGTTGATCTGCAAGTTCAACGTATCGCAACGGCGGGCGGTATCTTTGGGGATATATTGCATTTCCGAATAACGGAAAATGCCGAGACGGGAGAAGCCGGTCTGGGTCTTTTCCTGCTGTTGCTGCGAATAGAGATCGCCGGGGCGGAATTTCAGCCGGTCGTACAGCACCTTCGGACGGATACGCAACTTCCCTTCGTAAAAGATGGTCATATCTTTATACCGGATGGAATCTGTCGGTGGCTCGTTGTTGTAGCCGTTCAGGAATACCGATATGTCGCCTATCTTCCAGGGGCGCAGTACGGTGCGTGGCAGCCCTGGCTTTGTGGAGATACGGAGCGCTACCTTTCCGGGATTCATGATCGTATCGGCCTGGTAGCTGATAAATTCGGGACGGAAATAGTAATACCCGTTGTTACGGAGTAGGGAAGATATGCGTTGGCGTTCGGCTTCGAGTTGTACGACATTGAAATTATCTCCGTCGCGCAGAAGCCGGTCGCCGATGTTGCGCTGGACGAGTGTGTCGATGCGATGCCGTAGCCGGACGTAAGCAATGCTGTCGTATGTGTAGGCATTGTTCATCTCCACCTTGTAGCTGATCTTTGCCTTTTTGGGGTTCTTGGGGTCCGGTTCCACCTCGTAGGAAGTAGCTCCGTTGAAGTATCCATATTCGCGAAGCAGGTTATAGGCTACCTTTGTCCGGACTTCCGGATTGACCGTGTTGATGAAGACGGGTTTGGATGCCAGTTTATTGAATATCCATTTACCCACTTTTCCCTTTCTGTTCACGAATGCATTGTACATCCATAGTCCGAACGGCAAAGGGATACGGATAGACGAACTCCCTAGCAGGGCGTTATTGGGCGGATAGGCAAGAGCGGCCTCTATTTCCGTCAGCGCCTCTTCCCCTTCCTTGCTTTTGTCCTCATTCGTCACTTCAATCTTCTTGATTCCCGTATATAAAACTTCCCCCTCCGGCAAATTCTTCGTTGTAGAGCAGGAAGCAAGCAGGAATAACGAAATATATGCAATATATTTGATGTGTTTCATTTTTTCTCTTCTGTTTGTTTGTCGTCCGTTACCGGTTTGGGCTTGTTTTTTTTAAAGATGAAGAGTTCACGGAGGTGAAGCATCTTTTTGCGCAGGACGATACCGGCACCGGTTTCTGTGATCTCGCCTTCCAGCAGACTCTCGTAGTTCTTGTCGTGGAAGAGCTTGATGTAGCGGGTTCCGCTGCCGTCGAGACGGTATTCGATCGAAACGTTGTCGATGAACTGCTGCGACTGTCCGGCGTTGACATCCTGTCCGGTCGAAACACGTCCGCCCAGTATGATACTGATCCGGTCGTTGTAGAACCGCTTGGCGAAGCGGAAGGAGAAGTCTGTCCGCTCCCCGCCCGATCCTGTGCCGTTCTGGTCGTACTGCTCCATGCCCAAAGTGATATCCACAGACTTCAAGGCGCTACCCGCGATATTGTTGATCTCGCTTTGCAGGAAGCTGTTCAGGGCGGCTCCCATATCGAGGCTCGGTTTCTTTCCGCCGCCGCCGACATCGCTCATGTTGAGGTACATCCCTGTGACAAGCATCGTAACGGCGATCTGCGAGCGTTGTCCTTCGCCCATCTTGTCCAGTTCCTGTTGCATGGATTGGTCTTCCGGTGCGGAGAGGATAAATTGCAGTTGCAGGTTCTCCAATGTCTGTTTGATCGCCACACCGACATTGAAGGTGACCAGACGTGAGCTGCCGTCGTCTTGTGTGACGGATGCCCGCATCCGTTCGGTTGCTGTCAGGTTCAGCATCGGGTCCATCGGGTTGCCGCTCCACTGGACGTAACTACCGTCCTGTATCGTGAACTCCTTGAGCGGAATAATCGGCATGGCATATTTTACCATGCCTCCCGAAAGTGTATAACGTCCGTTCAGGATCATTTCACCCTGTGTCGTATATTGGAATGACAAGTCGCCCCCTCCCTCCAGTTCCACACGGCTCGATTGGTCGGGGGGGATATCTGCGTTCAGACGGACGGCCTGGTCGATCCGGATCGTCATCAACATGTCCAGTCCGCCGATGGGCAGAGGTGCTTCCGGCCGGTGCCGGCGGGTCAGCAGCGTATCGGAGAAATCGGTAAAAGTCACAAGGTCTGCTAAGCGGTCTTGAGCCGTGAGCGGGGATTCCTGCATCACGTAAGTGACATTTGTCCCGCCCAACAGTTGTAAATCTCCTCGCATGATCAAGGCATCGAGCGGCCCCTTGACAGTCGAGTTGAGGTTGACAAGCAGCTTGCCGTACACCATGCTTTCCTTATTGCGTTTCACATTCAGCAGTTGCATGTCGTGGGCTGTCAGTTTCAAGTTTGCCGTCATTCGGGAAAGATTGTGAATGTCGATCGTTCCGTCGACTACGAACGGATTGATCCCCGATGCATAGATGTTGTATTTGTCGAAACTGATCAGATTATTCTTGATCTTGATATCCTGCTTGTCGAAACGGAAGGAAGAACCGACTGCCGTGACATATACCGCCGAGCTGTCCATCCGCACATACCCGTTGACGGCAGGGGCCGAGGTGGTTCCGGTTATCGCCAGTTCCCCTTGCAAGGCTCCCGTCAGTTTGGCCATCTTGTCCGGAATGAACGGGTTTACCATCTCCAATGGCAAGGCGGTGATGTTCATATTTCCGTCCAGATAATCCGTTTTTCCCATTTTGTAATAGGCATTGATCGCCGCAACCTCGTTACGGTCGCGGAAAAGGTGCATGTCGACCTGATGCTCCTTGTCGCTAAGTGGCAGGTAAACAGTGTTGAACATCAGTTCACCTACCCGTCCCCCTTCATAGAACAGGCTGTCGATATGAGCGTCCGCCACAACCATGAAGCTGCTGTCCGAAGGGGCATACTGCAAGTCGGCGCTAAGCATTCCTCGCATGGAAGGGAGGTCCGGGAATCCCTTCGTGATCGCATCTAGGTCTATCTGGCTTAGCTCGGCATGGATTTCTTCCATTCCTTCTTCTCCGGCAAGCGAGTGAATCCAGAGCGAAGCATTGTTTTCACCGGTCAGCCGGACATCGGCGGCAATATCCTTTATGTTGCGGTACAGGATATAATTATCGGTATTCAATTTAAATGTACGGAAAGCCAGTATCGGGTCTTCCGGGAAAAGATGCAGGCGCAATCCCTCTTTTTCCTTGTCGACACGAGCCCCTAACCGGATACCGGTTTTACCTTGGCCGTCGGTATATTCCAGTTTGGCATCGACAAAAGTGTTGCGGAGCTTTCCCAGCAAGCTGGCGGTGAAAGGTTGTTGTTTCCTGTATTTTGTCTTGATGACTTTCGTGTCGTACAACAAGCCGAGCGAATCCTGCCGGACAATGAGGCAGATCGTGTCGATCCGTGTTGTGTCCTGCATCAGGTTGAAGAGATCGGCATCGAGGAAGAAACCCTCTTCCGGTGAAGTGTTGGCTTCGATATTCAGGTTGTCGAAGGTAATATAATATTGTTGCAGGATGTTGTAGATCGGATTATCCTTACCGGCTGTGATTTTCAGGTCCATATCCGGGAGGAGCGGACGGAAAGATGGAATGTCGATCATCGAATCGCGTTCTAGCTGTTGGGTGAGACCTTCGTTTATTTTCGTGAACTTATCGGTCATCGTCTCGATATCTGCATTTCCGGTCAGGACGATTCCAAAGTCTCCGGCGTGGAAAGAGACGCGGGTAGTGTCTTTATCGCTGTGAGCGTGTAAAGTCAATGTTTTCGGGTGGAACTTACCGGTCGGATTTATCAGTTCCCAGTTACCGAGGGTAACGTCCACTTGGTTATTCTTTCCCATGTCTGTTTCCGCCTCTGCGAAAAGCTGGAAGGAGGTCGCCAGCGAATCATTCATAAAGTGCATGCCGTACAGGTCCAGGTTTTGCACGTCGGCGATTAGCATCGCATTCACTTTCTTCTTGTGGAGGGTTGCATTGAGCGACATATCCATCTTCGCAAGCGGATAATGGCTGAGCAGGTCGAATTTCAACAAGTTCTTTTCCAGCGAACCGTCTAACCTTACGTCGGATACGGCGTATGTCCCATACTCGATATTCGTAATCTTCCCCTCTAATTTAGCCCAAGTGGAAACGTCGAACGGATCATACCCTTTCCCCTCAGCACGGAACGAGGCGGCCAGGTGGTAAAGGGAATCTTTGGGTAAGAATTCGGTTGGTTTCAGGCTGTCAATCTTCAGGTCAGCCAAGTAAGACGCTTGTACGGGGTTATAACGTGCAGTCAGTCCGACCTTGCCTTCGCCTTGCGTGAGCAAAAGGTCGGCGCGGTACTCTTGGTTTTGCAAAGTCGCTTCCCCTTTCAGTTTCATTACCGGAAGGTTATAGCGTGACCGTTCGGCTTCCGGTAGCATGCTGAGAACAAAGTCAAGATTCCCGGTTTGGGCATCCAGCTGAAACTTACCCGAACGGCGGATACTGTCTGCCACGGCTCTCATTTCTCCTGTGATATTCAGATTGAAGATGCCAGGCAGTTCGCCTTTCAGCTGGCGCAGCCGTAAAGCAGCCAGGTTCCCTTCTATTCCGGCTGTCAGGCTGATTTCTTTTTGGGGATAGGCTTGTTTGAACTCCTTGGGGAGAGGACCGGCAAAGATAAATACATCTTCTTTTCCTACCGAGGCTGTCAGCAGGCTATGGAGCGTACCGCTCGGTGTATTGTCGAACGTATTCCAGGGAACGGTTGCCAGCAGGCGGATCTCTGAGTAAGGTGTTTTCAACAGAAGCCCCGGAACCTGTATCGTCGTGCTGTCACTGCTGATGTCTCCGGTCAGTGAACTGAGCGTCAAACCCGAGCGGTCATTAGCAGAAAATTTTTTGATCCGTGCACTGATGTCCCTGCCTCCGTATAAAAGCGAATCGATCCGGATATTCACATCGTTCAAGGCTATATGTGCCGGATCGAAACCCGGCGCCGGGTCACTATAGCTACCGTCGTAGCTCAGGGAAGAGCCGGACAGCAGAAACTGGGATGCACTGTAGCGTGCCGATCCGAGGTCGACTATCCCGTCGGTTAATCCAGCCTTGTCGATATAGGTCGAAAGACGCAGCGAGTCGCCCGGCATCTGCATGGCAAACGCTACCCGATCCAGGTCGATTTGATCCAGCATCAATTTCCAGTTGACCGCCGTCGATGTCGTATCCTTGTTTGTTGTCGTGTCGTTCATCAGGAGAGTGATGGCTGTGTCCGAAAGGTCGATTTTGTTCAGCCGGGCGATCTCTTTTCCGAGGTCTATACGATCTGCTTTAGCATAGAGCTTTCCTAAAGTACCTTTGATCTCCATTCCCTCGATCAGGTTGCCAGTATTGGCTTTCACGCCGCGCAGGTCGATCGCATCCACCAAGACTTCTTTTTTCAGCAGTGGCAGCGGACGGATGTTGACTTGGAAACTTTCGAGTGACAATAACGTGTCGGGAGGAGTTATGACTTTCACGTCCCGGATCGTCAGATTCAGCGGGAAGGAAAGACGTATCTGCCCGATCCTGATATTCATACCGGTTGTTTCACTGGCATATTCGGTGGCTAGCCGCACAGCGAAATTCTGGAAGGGAGGTATATATAAAAGAATTGAAATCAAGATGACCAATACCATCGGTATCAGGCATATGATCCCTATTCGCTTCATCCAACGTCTCATTTGTTCTTATTGTGTGTTTTCGTTATAATCATAACGGTTAAAGGACCTGTTTTGTTTGACATTCCATTAACAAAAATAGGGAATAAATTAAAAATAAAGAAGTAATATCGATAAAACGGTAATAATAACTGCTTAGAGCCGTTATATTAAGGCTGAACATAAAAAGATTAAACGATGATTGGAATATCGGACCTGGAATACCTTTGTGCAGAAGTACGGCAAATAGCCCGTAAAGCCGGTGCATTTCTGCGTGATGAACGGCAAAAGTTCGATCGGGAGCGGGTGGAGGAAAAGAGTGCACACAATTATGTCTCGTATGTGGATAAAGAATCCGAACGGCGTCTGGTCGAACAACTTTCGACATTGTTTCCCGAAGCAGGGTTTATTGCCGAAGAGGGTTCGGGAAGCCTGACGGACGAGGAGTATTGTTGGGTGATCGATCCGCTCGACGGAACCTCCAACTATATCCATGATATGGCTCCTTACAGTGTCAGTATTGCCTTGCGGGATAGGGAAGAACTGTTGTTAGGTGTTGTATATGAGGTCTGTCGCAATGAATGTTTTTATGCTTGGAAAGGAAGTAAGGCTTATCTGGACGGTAAAGAAATACGGGTAACGGATGTAGCTGTTTTGGATAAGGCTTTTGTTGCGCTTGGTTTCCCCTATGATTCCGACCACTATCGTCCGGTCGCCCAAAAGCTGGTGGACCGTTTGTATGGTTATGCCGGGGGGACGAGGCTGTTGGGATCTGCTGCGGCCGAGCTCTGTTACGTCGCCTGTGGGCGATTCGATGCTCGGATAGAAGGACATCTCGGCCCGTGGGATGTTGCGGCAGGCGGCTTGATCCTGATGCAGGCGGGTGGCAGGCTGTCAGACTTTGCCGGTGGCGACACTTGGCCTTCTGCCGAGCAGGTAATGGCGAGTAACGGGGTGATACATGATAAGATCCTCCGCTTGTTGTAGTATTGTTTTTATCAATGCCGTTATTTCCTTTTCCAGTCCTTTTTGAGGGCTTTCTTTCGGATTAGGATGATTGGGATAAATATGATAGCTATCCAAAAGAGGCTGATCAACATAAGAGTTAGAGATGAAAGGTTCTCTGGCATCAATGCTTTGTCGGCCTGTTTATCGGGTATTGCTTCGGAATGTATCTTTTGGGCGGATAGATGAAAAAAGTCCTACCTATTTTTAGGTATGAATGTAAAGGGCAGAATGATTTATTTGTCGGAAAGAATCGTGATGAGGAGCGATATCCCTGCTAACAAGCCCCCGAAACTAATCAATTCTGGTGAAAGAGGTTGTGCCGAAACAGTCTTGTTCCCGCACAACCTTTTTATTTAAATAGATACAGGCAGATTAGGAATGGATCAATCGTTTTCTATCACACGGATCATGTCGAAGTAGAATTCGCCGGCTACTTCTGCTCCCTTTTCTACAACTCCTGTCTTTGTATCGTAGATGTAGATGATGGCATTAGTGTCGGCTTCAGTGTTCACACCGAAATAGGCTTTCTCGTTGAAGACGACAGAACGCTGTGAGAAACGGCCGCCACTGTAAGCGAGTTCTTTTCCTTCATAGCTCAAACGTGTCCTTTCGCCTGTAGCAAGATCGATGATAGAATAATAATGGCTGTAACTGTCAATTGCTGTACCAGCAGCATCGTTGCGTGCATAAGCTAGAGCTTTGCCGTTTCCCAAATACTGGATGGTGAGCAATTTACCGTCTGCATTCGGATATCCTTCGTAAGTGGCGTCGAAATCGATTTCACCATTGTTGATACGCAACAGGTGTCCTTGTTCCAAATCGCCCTTTTCGGTGATTGCGGCGAGGTAGAGGTTACCGCTTTCATCATACATTACGCAGTCTTGCATCAATTCGCCGTAGGCACTTCCCGCCATTTCTCGGGCAAGCGAGTTGCGTTTGTTGCTTTCTACCGCCAGAGTGACAGGATCGAGCACTGCTGTATAAAAAGCAGTAGTGGTTTTGCCGCTCTTTCCTGAAAGACCGTTCTTCCCGTAATAGAAATAGAACAGTTTTCCCGTTTTTTCATTATAGGTAAGGATGCCCGATGTGGTGAATTTCTTTGTTTCTTCTCCTGTAACCTCTGATTCCGGTAGTAGGATGTCCAGTGTGCCTTCTGCCAGAATCGACATATTATCGGTGTTCAGCTTACTCCAGATGACCTTGCTTGCATCGCCGTTGGCAGCCATGACAACAAGCGTGTTGTCATCTATCCAGGCATGGGTGTAGGAGCGTACTTTGTATGTATTTGTCTTAAAGGGAGATGATGCACATTCTATTACTTTGTTATCTTTGATCTGATATTTTACGAAACGGTCGTTGCTTGAAGGGATCTGATAGTAATATTTCCCTTTCGAGATGCTTTCCATCGAGTAGTCTCCCAATTCGGTTCCTTCACCTTTAACAGTGATAGTCCCCATATCCGGCTGTCAGTTTATTGACGCTGTTGACAACCGTCGTGTTCTTGCTGCTCATGCCGCCATGTTTTCCTACGGTCAGAAACAGGTCGAAATGATACTTGCTTTCGTCGAAGGCAGGTGCATCATTGGTTACAGTCACTTCACAAGTGGCAATGAATCCACCGTCGTCTGTTTTTACCTTGATTGTAGTCGAACCTTCGGAAATTGCTGTTACAATACCATTTTCTATTGTAGCGATATTCGTGTCCGAACTGCTCCAAGCGACAGTTGTAACAGCTGCATTTTCAGGAACGACAGTCGCAGTCAGTGTTCCTGTAGTTCCTGTTTTTAGTGTTAATGTGGTAGGAGTGATCGTGACACCGGTCACAGACACGTTTTTCAAATCATCGTCATCAGAACAAGCCGTGAAACCAACTGAGATCAGGGCTGTCATGAAGGTGAGTAATGCAAATTTGAACTTCTTCATTTTTTTCTTGTTTTTAAATATGAATGTTAATTGATAAATACTCTGAATTTTGCAAAGAATGCGCGTCCGGGTTTTTGCAGTTTATAGTTGTCATAAGCTGTTTCGTCGAGGAAATTAGAACATTCCAGTGAGATGTTGTAGCTGTCGTGTTTCCATGAATAGGTGATATTGGCATTGCAGATATGCTGTGAGGGTATACGGGCTTTGGTATCGCGGTTGCCATAGGCTTCCCACGTTAGGAAATACCAATGTACCCACTGGAATGTACAGCCTAAACGTAGCTTGTTGTCATGTAGTAGGAGGTTGTGGAACGTATAACTCGCCTCCGCGTTGCCGAATAGCCAGGGACGGTTGGGTACGTGGTTGTCGTA
>OKRW01002620.1_pt1 | contig 12700 bp, 13 predicted proteins | sample 1601151 | NCBI WGS metagenome assembly OKRW01 (sample SAMEA3541471, study PRJEB24748) | human gut metagenome | biome: human gut; feature: human-associated habitat; material: faeces | place: China | collected 2012 | reverse complement strand
GGGGACATGCGTTCCACTCTACCACGCAAAGCCCGGTGTTCCCCATGGCTGGTTCCGCAATTGTATCCGGCGTCTGTTTCGATCCGCCGGATTGTTACAGTCCGGTCGGCTATCTATACAATGTCCCGGACCATGCCTACCGGGAGGCTACCCTCTTTGTGGAGGAGGGGACCCTGCGCCCGGCAGGAATCGGGCAACTGGCCGCCTACCTCAAAAGCAAAGGGATTGGGAAAGTGACGGTGGTCGCCCTATGAACTGGACCGCATCCTCCCTTCCTCCCCACTTGGGCAGCTTCGATCCGGACGATGTGATCCTCTTGCTCAAGGATGTAACTGGGCAGGTCGAAGAGCGGGACACGGCGCTCCGGGAACGCGACATCCAAGCGGGACGCCACTATTCCGAAGATCTCCCCATCGAACAGGTCCCCAGCCCAGCCTATGAACAGGTCTTTGAACATCTGATGGAGACGCAGCTCCCAGAGGTAGCGCTCTACACCGGTGTTTTGACCCGTTTGGTGCTCTCTGAGCACCCCAGTCCCGTGCTGGTCTCCCTGGTGCGTGCGGGCGTCCCCTGCGGCGTTTTGATGCGCCGGTACGCTGCCCGCGAATTGGGCCGCGATCTTCCCCATTATGGGGTGAGCATCATCCGTGGAAAGGGCTTTGACGAAAACGCCATCCGGCTCATTCTGCAGCGGCACCCAGGCCAGGAGATCGTTTTTGTGGACGGCTGGACGGGCAAAGGGATGATTACCCACCAATTGGAAGAATCCTGCGCGCAGTTTAATGTGCACAACGGGACGTCCCTGCGCCCCACCCTTGCCGTACTGGCCGACCCTGCCCACTCGTGTTCCCTCTATGCCACACGGGAGGATTTCATCAACCCGTCCTGCTGCCTCAACAGCACCATCTGTGGGCTGATCAGCCGTACCGTTCACAACAAAACACTGATCGGGCCGGATGACTTCCACGGCGTGCGGGTCTACTGGGAATTTGCCGCAAAGGATCAGACCGCCCGCTATTTGGATGGGGTATGCCGGTGGTTTGCCCCGCGTAGGAAGGAGATCGAAACCCAGTTTGCCCGCCTCCTTGCATCGGACCGTTCCCCCGATTGGAGCGGCATGCAGGCGGTCCGGCGGATTGGGGAAGCCTTCGGCGTCCATGATATCAACCGGATCTTTTCCTTCTAATCCCAGTTTTGATTTTTCGACAGTCATGATCACTGCATACCATTTTCCGTTTTTATGTCGAAGTACTGCACTGTCTGGCGATGTGCTCCATAAATATTCTGGGACTGTTCCGTACTGTTTCTGCACATATTTAAAGATTTCTTCCGTCTTCACAATCTATTCAACTCCTGACGTTTCTGATATCCTACCTATAATCATACCACATTTTCGGATTCCGAACTACCTGGTGAATTCTTTTGTATTTTTCCGGTTTTCCTATCCTCATATGCCAGTTCAACAAGAATATGTTCTATTCCGATTCAGGAAAGAGACCAGGCCAAAGAAAAAACGATAAATTAATTCGCACTGGGTAATTTTCTATGTTTCAAATTGATCTAAACCATACACACAACGCTTAATTCCACCATGATCCGCCCTGTTCTCGGAGGTATGGAATACTTTCCTTAAAACTCTTTGCAGAATTTTTGATAAATTTCCTTTTTTTGCTTGCAAAAGAGCAATTCATCTGTTAAAATGGTGACTGTTGATAAAAGGAGGTGCTTATTCATGGCTAAATGTGCAATCTGCGATAAAGGAGCTCATTTCGGAAACAATGTGAGTCATTCCCATAGAAGATCCAACAAAATGTGGAAATCTAACGTTAAATCCGTCAGAGTAAAAACAACTGCCGGCGGAGCAAAGAAAATGTATGTATGTACTTCTTGTTTAAGATCCGGAAAAGTTGAAAGAGCGTAAGTAATATCGTATGCCCCCGTAGAATGCGGGGGCTATTTTTTTATCTTCAAGACAGATAAATCACAAGCGGGAAGTATGCCAGGTGCACACTTCCCGCTTATCTGCAAAACATATGATATCCGCACAGCAGACATATGACTGCCATTGCGATCACAATAAAATTCTCTGTAATAAGGATACCAAGAACCATGCCCACACCAATAAAAAACAGCATAAAACCAGTTAGCTTTCCCACTCCTGTCTGCTCATTTCCTGTTTTTTATTACAGTATATGCATGAAATCTAAATGGAATACTACTCTTCTTTCCCGTCTGTATCCTCAGCATTGCCTGCACCTGGCGCAAAACGGTTCACAAAATCCGGCACCATATCCAGAACCTTGGTAAGGCCATCCTGATTTTTTACGTTTACAAGTTTGGTGCTTCCATTCTGGATCACAAGTACTGCACAGGGAGACATCTTTCCGGCAAGACCTCCGCCGCCGTTATTCTTTTTATCTCCTTCAAAAGCTCCGGCTCCCACGCCGAAGGATACATCGACCAGAGGAAGGATAATGGTATCACCTACATGAATGGCATCGCCAACCACTGTTTTGGCCGATACAAAGCCATCCATTCCTTTAAATAATGAATTCACGGTATCTTTGAAATTATTCTCTTTCTCCATGTTTTACCTCCTTATGTCTCCATCGGTGGATGACGTATTTTATATTTTTATTGAAATAAAGCTCTGCTGCTGTTTTGAGAACTACAATTCCATAAATCCTTCCCTTTAACAGGATCTCTCCCTCAAGAACATTTTCATCATCAAAAAGGGGCGCTGCTTCGATCTTGTTTTTATGAAAAGGAATCGTCATTCCTAATACAGCCAATACCATACCTGTAACTGCCGGATCTTCATTGCCAAATGTGATTTTTCCGGTGATCCTTGTCGGAAGCACATGATAAATCAGTTTTTTTGCATTTTTCCACAGAAAGGAAAGAGCCTCTTTGGTTCGGGGATGGTCTAAAAATTCTTTCCACCAGTTTATCTTATCACAGAAATTCCGGATTGTTAATGCAAGACTTTGCATTTTTTTCAGAATCCTTTTGGGGATTCCAAGAAAATTCTGTACGATTCGGAACAGCTTTCCAACTGTCATTTTTATTTTTCCCACTATATTCGAAATTAAATCTGCAATCTTTGTCCGAAGCTTCTTTTCATCTTCCGATATTTCTTCGGAAATCGATATCGGCTCCATTATTACCTTTTCCGAAATTTCATTTATATCTTCAACAGTATCTTCCTGAGGCTCAGACATTTGTAACTCTGCTGCATCGTTCTGCTGTTCGCTTTTTGATGTCTTTTCATGGCTTCGGGAAGCCTCTGTCTGTTTTTTTGCATTTTGATTTCCGGAGTTGGAAAGAGCTCTTGGTTCCTTTTTTTTACGAAACAGATTTTTAAATTTTTCCAACGGAATCCCTAAAAAACATATTTTTGTTTTCAGAACGCCCTGCTCCCAGAATACCTGTGCAGATATTATATGAAGCAGCCAGCTCACTTCACCGGTAGCATGTATTTCACGAAGACTATCCGTACGGTCTTTTTTTAATTTCCCTTTGTATCTGATTGGACAAAATAAAAGAAGCAGCAGGATCAGAAAGATCAGCCCGATCAGAATCCCCAGAAGGATCAATATCCATTTTATTATCAGCCATAATATATGCAGCATTGGTTCACCTGTTTTTCAGATATTCTTTTATTTTAAAATTTCCAGTTTCGGTATAAACCTGTTCGATCATATCCTGTACCATTTGTATAGCACCGGATTTCCCTCTGGCCATTCCAACGATCAAAGGACAGGTGGCTCTGGCGCTTCGCTGTACAAGCATGCCTGCAGGAAGAATTTCCAAAATATTTCCGGGATTATCAGACAAAGTAACAACGTAGATATCCGGCACGAATTTGCCAGCAGTGATCCTGGTTCTTATTCTAGTAGGATTTTTTACATCATTTCCTATGTAATAGTTTTTCATCCATTTCAGCAATCTGCCATCACCTCCGTCTATAATGCCAAACAGGGCTGCGTATGTACACAGCCCTGTCCTGTTGTTAAAAATACTTCTGCTGTTTCGCCCAGACGCCCTCACTTCGCATTTCCAGATACTCCTGATAGGCCTGTTCCACGATATGCTTCTCGTTGGAAAAACGGAGAAGGTGATAGATCTCATGAAACTTATAGTATCCGGAATCTACAAAATATTCCTCTCGCTGGGGTTTGCTATGATAATTATCAGCTATCATGAGATACCAATGTACCTCTTTCATTACCACATCCTCCGGAACGGTGAAATTATACTGGCTCTTGCCGATATATTTCACGATAGAGGCCCGAACACCTGCTTCTTCCATTACTTCACGTAAAGCAGTCTGCTCAAAAGTCTCTCCTTTTTCTACAGTTCCTTTGGGAAGCACCCATCCTTCATAACGGTTCCTGTAGGATTTATACAATGCCAGGATCTTACCCCGATGAATTACCACACCGCCACAGCTTGTTGCTTCTATCATATTGCAATCCTCCTGTAATGCGTGTGTCTTTTGCACTGGCTATAGTATACCTCTTTTTCACCTTATAGGCAAGGGGCAAGAAGCAGATACTGTTCTCAATTTAATCGAAATAATATGCATCAAAAACATTGGCCGCAATGGGAACTGCCGCTTCACTTCCGGTTCCGCCGTTTTCCACGATCACTGCAATGGCGATATCCGGATCATCTACATTAGAATAACCCACAAACCAGGAATGACTGGAGCCATTTTCATCAAACTCCGCAGAACCGGTCTTTCCGGCAACAGTATATCCTCGTCCATTCAATGCGGAAGCCGTACCGTTTTCAACTACATTTTTCATTAGTTTTCCAAGGATATTGGCTTCATTTCTTGTCATCAGACGTTTGTATTCCGTTTTTTCTGTTTCCCTGACCGTATCACCGGAATTATTCACGATCTTATCGATCATAGTTGGCTTCATCAGTACACCATCATTGGCGATGGCACTTGAGATCAATGCCATATGCATCGGAGAAACAAGAGTGTTACCCTGGCCGATCGAGGTCTGCATCACAAGTGCATTCGGAGAATCTTTATCAAGGGTAAAGCGACTGGTTTTATAGGAATTCAGCGGAAGCGCCCTATTAAAGAGCAGATCCTCTGCAGTACTTTTCAGAGTATCTCCTCCCAGACCAAGGCCCATATCTGCAAATGCACAGTTACAGGAATGTGCAAATGCGGAATAAAAATCCTCCTGTCCATGTACTGCACCATTGTAACACTGGATCGTGTGGTCATCCACTGTGATACTTCCCTGACACAGATAGGAATATCCCTCCAGTGATCCCTTTTGCCTGAAATAATCCAGTGCCGTGACGATCTTAAATGTTGATCCCGGAGGATAAGCTCCATTGGTTGCACGGTTTAAAAGGCTACTGTTACTTTCATCATTAACAAGGGTATCCCAGTTCTGTGCGATCGTGTTCGGATCAAAATCCGGTTTGCTCACCATAGCCAGGATACGTCCGGTGGATGGTTCCAGTACAACTACCGCTCCTCTCCGGTCTCCCAGAGAATTGTATGCCGTTGTCTGAAGATCTGCATTCAGACTGGAGATCACGGTATCACCCTGATTCTTTTTTCCCAGGAATTCATTTTTCATCTGTTCCAGAAAAAATGAATGGGAGGTGAGAAGCTGGAAATTTGCTTCCGATTCCAAACCACTCTTACCATTGGTATCATATCCTACTGCATGTGCAAAAATATTGGAAAACGGATACGTTCTCTCTTCTGTTCCATCTTCATACACATTGGTCTGTGCCAGGACCTCACCATCCGAAGACTGGATACTTCCACGTACTACCCGGTCCGAAAATGTATCCTGACGGGTGTTGTACGGACTGTTGATAAAATCTTCGCTTTTTATGGCGTCAAAATAGACCAGATATCCGATCAGACTGACAAAGATCAATATAAAGAAGGCCGATACAAAAGTTAAAGGCCGGTTCTTTTTTCTACGGAGTCTGGCGATTTCTCTTTCTCTCAGGCGTTGCTCTCTTTCCTCTTCTTTCAATCGTTTCTTTTCGCTGCGTTTCAATTTGTTCGTCCTCATCTTCCCTCAGAATATACAGTCCCTGAATGATCGCAAGCATCAGGATGGTACACATGACAGAACTGCCTCCGTAACTCACCAGCGGAAGTGTAACTCCTGTCATTGGAATAAACTTGGTTGCACCGCCGATGGTCAGAAATACCTGAAAAGCATATTCTGTTCCGAGCCCCAGTGCGATCAGTTTATAAAACGGATTCCTGATCTTTAGTGCAATAGTAACGATCATCAGAAAAAAGCTTGTGCATACAAGAATCAGGCAGATGGCAAAAATGCCACCCAGTTCCTCGCAAATAGCACTGAAGATAAAATCATTTTTTACGACCGGAATCTTCTCCGGAGAGCCCTGACAAAGTCCCATTCCAAACCAGCCTCCGGTTCCGATCGCAAACAGAGACTGCACGATCTGATAACCTTCATTTTGATAGACAGCCATCGGATCCTTCCAGGCACTGACTCGCTGACGGACATGTCCAAAAAGATGATATGCGATCACCGAACCAAAGCATCCTCCGCCAAGTCCCAGAAATAAATAGCTCGGATTTCTGGTTGCCACATAGATCAGTACAAGGTAGGTGACAAAAAAGATTACTGCACTACCCAGATCCCTGGAAAGAACCAGGATCCCTACATGGATCACTGCAACGATCGTAGCCAGTACTACTTTGCGAAAATCCACCTTGGTACACAGAAGTGATGCCATAAAAAATACGAAGGTTATCTTGATCACCTCGGAAGGCTGGATTCCCATAAGAGAAAGCTTTGCACCGTAGCTTGTGCTTGCCAGAACAAGAACTGCCGCCAGAAGTACAATACCAATTCCGGCATAAGCCCATGTAAGATCCTTTAAAAATTTCATTTTTCGTATCATTACCGGTATCACCAGTGATACTGCACTACCTGCGGCCACGATCAGAAGCTGCTTAGTTGCAGACGGAAGTGAAAGCCGGCAGAGCATGATAAATCCTACGCTCAGGAGCATACACATATTATTTAAAAGAAGCAGCGATGCATTCTGATAAATAATTCGATAAAGGATCTGGATCGCTGCAAAAAAGATCATCATTTCGATATAGAACAGGATGACCCTGAAATCCATGCTTTTTAAATAGATCACAAGAAATGCTGTAAAATCAATAAAAAAGATCATGGTCAGCTGCTGATGGAGCAGTTCTCTCTTTTCTTCCTCATCCTGCCGCCACACCATATAAAAACAATGAAAGGTATAGACGATCATCAATGTGAGGATCACATACTTAGATAATTCTGTAATTACATTAATCATACACTTTTACTCGGCTCCTCTTTTAAAATGGCCTTTTGTATACCTGCGTCCGGAAGGTTTTCCGTTTTCCTGATAAACCGTCCGGAATTCTTTCAGGATCGCTTTTGCTTTCTCTGGCTCTTCGATCGTAAATGCCAGTCGCAAAGAGTGAAGGTTCAGTTTTTTTACCTGATCTTTTTCACCCGGAAGTCCGTAAGGAATGCTATTATAAATGATATTATAACAGTATTTTGCTTTTTCGGAGATGTTTTTTCCCCATGGATCACAACTGCATTTTACCGGAAATTCACTGTTATAGCGGTCTTTCAGATAAGCCGTCTCATATTTTCCTGTACATCCGAAAAGATTCTTCCTTACACACTGCGCGGAAAGCATCAGTGGGATATAACCATATAAAAGCAGCTCCGAAGAAGTATTATCTCTGTGTTTCAGTTCACCCTCATTCAACTCAAGGGGGACTGTATTTCGAAGAACTCCCTCTTCCCGCCAGAAATCAACACTCTGATCATTCCAGGTATACATGGATGCATCCAGGATACATTTTTCGCCATATCCCATTTTTTTCAGTACGCCGTAAGATTCCAGGTTTCTTACCAGAAAACCCTTCATACCCTGCTCCAACCATTTTTGAGCTGATCGAAGCCACTTTTCGGGGATTTCTCCGCGATGGATATGTGGAGTAGAAAGATATAATTCACTGCTTGCAGCAAGTTCCGGTGAAAAATATTTTTCCATAGTATCAAAAGGAAAATAAAAACCTGTAATCCCTGGTTCGTTCAAAAGTACTTCCGCAGTATCCGAACGTTCACAGGATACATACACAGGCAGGCTGTCTGTTACCCTTCTGTGACAGGCAGCCTGATTCTTAGATTTCGTCGGCTGCTTCGTAACCTGTGCTCTCTTCTGACATCCGATCAGTGCTTCCCGCAGCTGACTCAGAGCATCTCTTCGTACTTCATTGAGAACTTTAACCGGAACAAAAATCCTTCCATTTATTTCAATGTTCAGATCCTCCCACTGAAAATCTGTATTTCCCAGTTTCTCCATCTGCTGACGGATCCTCTGTTCTTCCATTGGCTGATTTTTAGCAAACTGTACCTCACCGCCCATGGCAGTTACTGTCTTGCCCTTGCAGGTTATTTCCAGTATAACAGGACTTTCAGGAGAAAGTATTAAATTCCCATGAATTTTTTCTTTTATTTTTCTTATCTCCGGCTGGATATTGCCGGATTTTTTTTCGTTGGCAAAAGCCATCATTTCCGGCCCGCGATACATATCATAGTATCCTTTGCAGGATCCTCCCCGACTGAAAAGCTCAAGAAGATGCTTCCGGTCTTCTTCCTGAACGTGATATTCTTTTCCGCTTAAATACATATCCAGATATTTCCGATATACGGCCGTGACGCCCGCTGTGTACGCCGGCTGTTTCATACGTCCTTCGATCTTCAGAGACATAACACCCGCCTCCAGGATATCCGGAAGAATATCCAGAGTGCAGATATCTTTCAGGCTTAATGCACAAAAATCCTTGTCTCCTTTATATTTTCTGTGATCCATGGTTACACTGTAAGGAAGCCTGCATGGCTGTGCACAGCGACCACGGTTTCCGCTTCTTCCACCGAAAATACTGCTCATCAGACACTGGCCGGAATAGCTGTAACAGAGAGCTCCATGGATAAAAGTCTCTATTTCCAGAGGACTTGCCTTATGCATGGCAGATATCTCCTCCAGAGAAAGCTCTCTGGCCGGAACTACACGTGTTGCTCCCTTTTCCTCCAGAAACTGCATTCCTTCAGGTCCGGTTACTGTCATCTGTGTGCTTGCGTGGATATCCAGATCCGGAAAATTTCGGCGTATAAAAGAAAACACTCCCAGATCCTGTACGATCACCGCATCCAGACCAGCCTCATAATACGGAAGCAGATATTCAAACAGCTGATCATCCAGTTCACGGTTCTTCAAAAGTGTATTCACAGTAAGATATAATTTACGGTTATGGATATGTGCGGTCTCAATGGCAGCGATCAGCTCTTCCTGGGTGAAGTTCTGTGCATAAGCTCTTGCTCCAAAAGCCGGTCCCCCTACATATACCGCATCAGCTCCGGCACCAATAGCTGCCTCAAAGCTTTCATAAGAACCTGCCGGTGAGAGCAGTTCTGTTATCATATTTTTCAAAGTATTCCCTCATCTCCCATCTGTTAATCAAATCCGGTAACAATAAAACAAAAGAGGATTACCGAAGCAATCCCCCATCCTTATTTAAGCAGTTCATCAAGTTCTTTCTCCAGTTCCTTCACCTTACCGTCCAGAAGATTCTTCTGTTCCTGAGCTTCCTGTTCTGCCTTCTTCGCCTCTTCGATCTGCATTTTCAAAGAGATCAGTTCATGTTTCAGATCATACATTTCCTGATCTTTCTGCTGCAGATCCTGCTCGAAAATCTCCGCCTGTTTTTTTGCCTTAAAATAATCATCTGTAATATTCAGACTGAGCAGTGTATGCTTGGTCTCCATGGCCTGTCTGGAGTATCCCGGCATCTGACTCAGCTCACTGATCTTATTATTCATATAGGCTGCAACCTTCTGAAAATATTCCTCGGACTCATACCCGCCCAGAGTAATGATCTTTCCATCGATAACAACCTGTGCTGTATTCTTTACCGCCATTCGTAAAGCCTCCTGAATTTATCTGTTACTGGTAATTTCCTCAATAACAATCCTCTGCATTGCCGGTCTTACAACCCGCAATTTCTTTTATTATAACTGATTCCCGCAAAAATGTATAGAAGTTTTTCTATTATTTTGTCGATTACAATATTTTCCTTAAAGATGCAAATGTTTTTCTCAATTATGAGTGTTGGCTTTCATGTGTTCGATCACCCTTTTCCAGGAATCAATACCGCAGGTTCCACTTACCTTTACGCCTGTGTTTTTCTGGAAAACTTTCAGAGATGCTTCTGTATCGTCTCCGAAATGGCCATCCACAGTAACACCAAGTACAGACTGCAGCACAGAAACTGCAACGCCGGAATTCCCTTTCCGGATGATCGGAAGCTGGGTCTCAAATTTTCCTGTCAGAACTACTGCCTTTTCTGAAGTCTGTACAGGATACACTGCTTTTCCGTTCCAATCATAGATGGTGTAGCCCTGTTTCCACTCTTTCTTTGCATTCTCAAGGCTCTTGTATGCTCCGATCTGGCTCTTGCTGTCAGCCCAGGACTTTCTCGTGCGATAATACTTATCTACCGTCGGTGTGGCGGTCTCAGCTCCGATCAGCTGCGTGAACCGGTTCCAGTCACCTTTTGCACGAATTGCTGACGGGCAGTTCTTTGCACATACATCATAATGCTGCACAACTCTGTCTGCCGGGATTCCCAGCTGTTTCATAAGCTGTTTGCACACCTGGACTGTATTCTGGAAAGCTTTCTCATAGTTATAGCCTGCCTGGACGCACATCTCGATCCCTACTGAATTTCTGTTGTTGACAGTACCAAACAGCCGACCGCCGTAGTTAACCCCTACGTGCCATGCGCCACGGTTATACGGAAGCGCCTGATATGCCTCTGTGTCATCCACATATACATGTGCAGAATAGCCTTTAAAGTTTCCATCATGTTGAGCCTTAGCATGTGCTTTCGCATTTGCACCCTTGGCATAGTTATCTGTGTTGTGAATTACGATATATGCCGGTTTATGACCTGCATAGCTGTTGTTGTTACTGATAAGACTTGTGTTGATATTCATGGTTGTACTCTCCTTTTCTGTTTTTGATGTCTTATTTGATGCCTTAATAGATAATATGCCATTCAAAATGCTGATGATCTTCTGACCATAATTCCTGCCGGATACCTGAGCTTTTCCCATAATCTTTAACATATGTTTCCTCCAATAAAAAAAGACGATTACTCGCCTCCTAAAAATACTTGAATTATTTTTTTCGAAATGGTATATTGATAATACAAAGGAACAACCGCCCACAAGGGGTTGAACTCAGTGAATAGCGAAATAGAAATTCCACCCTACACTCAGCCAAAGTTTTGGGGTGGTTTTTCTATGTAGAAAATTACTTACAAAACGTCAAAACGAACGTAAGCAATGCCAGAATGAACATACCAAAAGCCATGAGGTCTTTGAAATCAAAATGATTCTTGTCCATCAGCACCACCTCCATTCTATGTAGAATAGAGGTCAGCCACCCTGCAACACGATTGCTCCGTGTTCTATATTATCATATCGTCCTTTGATGTTCAACGAATTTCACAAAGGGATCACTCGCCCTCTGAATCTTTGTATTTCGTCCTGTCCCAGATACCTTTTACTTTTTCCCAACCGCCGGTCGCAACCAAATACACTACAAACGCCGCAATAATCGATGCGAAAATATAATACCAGGTGACAGCTGTCTTATAATACGTGCACAGGACTGCCAGTGCCACCGGACACAGGATCAGTGATGTGACCAGTGCTACAATACTTGTCGGGATCTTATTAAGTCCCGGGAGCTCTTTGATCACCTGCACAATAATCGATACCAGGAACGCCAGCACCCCGATCAGCGCCAGACCATATGTTACATACTGCATCATTACATTTACATTCATGTTCATTCTCCTTTTCTTTCCAGATCTTCTATTCTATGACATGAGCAAATGATTGTTTCCATGTAGTGTTTCCCTTCTCCGACTGTTGCACCGGCGCAATTACAGTTTAAAGCACATGTTTTGAAATTTCTTATAAGCATCAAAGTATAACTCGTGCTTATCTCCGTTATATGTCAGCTCATAATACATTCCATCCGGCACAGTCGTGCTCAGAAGTGCTTTACTGTTCTGTAATGTCTTACAACTCCATACCACGTACACATACTGTACTGTGATCTGTTTTCCATCGATCTTATCCATGTGTGAATTGGTATATTCAGCTACTTTTACTTTGCAAAGTCTTAAAAATTCTTCATTTCCCATTCCTTACCTCCTACACATGGTCAATTCTCGGAATTCCATACTCAACCGCACGCTCATGTTCGATCTTGCATCCTCTTGCTTTCTGCCAGTCTTTTGCAAAATAGGCGATATCGGCATCAGATAAAAACTCCAGGGACTTTCCAATGAACCACAGAGGTTTTGCTCCTACCGGTGCTGACTGGAAGAAAGAATCAATAACCTCTACAGGTTCTCTCAACAACTCTTCTGCCGCTTTGATTGCCACCTTTCGCTCTGCAAGAATCTCCTCGTCTGCTTTGCCACTCATTGGCTGACTGATAAATAATTTCTTCATTTCTTGTCCTCTCTTTCTTAAAAAAGTGTAATCGAGTAGGAGAAAATTCCTCTTGATGAGGAATTTTCGACCTCTCACACCAC
>OKRW01002612.1_pt1 | contig 12729 bp, 13 predicted proteins | sample 1601151 | NCBI WGS metagenome assembly OKRW01 (sample SAMEA3541471, study PRJEB24748) | human gut metagenome | biome: human gut; feature: human-associated habitat; material: faeces | place: China | collected 2012 | reverse complement strand
ATTTATTCTTTCAAATCTTCATCATTCCAGGCAATTTCCATCCCCTGGCCGCCCAACACATACGATGGGCGCACCAGCACCGGATATCCCAGCGCCTCCACCGCCGCCCGATCAATGAGAATGGGGGCAGCGTTCTCCACCCGATAACGGTTTTGCAGATCCTGGGAGATGGGGGTGGAATTAGCCAAGCACAGGTCTACCAAACCAGGTTTGGAATGGGCAAAGAGGGCTTTCAGATGGTCGGACAGGGTATAGCCCTCCGTCTCCCCCTCTTGGGTCATGATGTTGGCAATGTAGATGCGCAGGGCGTTGGACTGGGCTACTGCCTCCGCCACGCCGTCCACCAACAGGTTGGGGATGACGCTGGTGTATAGACTCCCTGGCCCCAAGAGGATGATGTCCGCCTTGCGGATGGCCTCCAAGGCAGCAGGCAGCGCCGCCGGATGCTCCGGCTCCATGCGCACCTGGGCAATACGGCAGTTCTGGGCACGCTTGAAGGCAGAGATTTTGGACTCGCCTTTCACCGAGGTGCCGTTTTCAAACTGTGCCACCACGTTCACGTTCTCATTGGTCACCGGCAGCACCTGTCCCGTGATGGCCAGAACCTCGCTCATCCGAGCTACCGCCTGGTCAAAGGAGGGAGAGATGCCATTCAGCGCTGCCAGGAACAGATTTCCAAAGCTCTGCCCTGCCAAGCTCCCCTCTTGGAACCGGTAGTCCAGCAGGTCTTCCATAATGGGTTCTGCATTGGCCATGGCCTGCAAGCAACTGCGGATGTCGCCAGGAGGGGGCATTCCCAGATCCTGCCGCAGCATTCCGGAGCCGCCGCCGTCGTCGGCCACAGTGACGATGGCGGTCAGGTTGTTGGTATAGTATTTCAGACCCCGCAGCATGGTGGACAGTCCGGTGCCGCCACCTAGGGCGGTGACGCGAGGGCCTCCGCCTACGGGAATTTTGGAATCGCTCATGTCGGCTCCTCCTATTTCCGCTCCCGGGTCATATCCCGATGGCTCTCCGCCACCTGATAGCCCAGCTCCCGGATGATCTCAGACAGGGCGTGAGCCATGGCCACCGAGCGATGCTGTCCGCCAGTACAGCCCACCGCCAGCACCAAGGTGCTTTTCCCCTCCGCCTCGTACAGAGGAAGCAGGAAGGCCAGCATATCCTGGCACTTGGCCAAAAAGGTCTTGGTCTCGTCATACCGGAACAAAAATTCCCGCACCGGCTCGTCCAGACCAGTCTGGCTGCGCAGGTTCTTCTCATAGAAGGGGTTGGGCAAAAAGCGCACATCCCACACCAAGTCCGCCTCTAAGGGCAGGCCGTACTTGTAGCCAAAGGACTGTACGTTCACCCGCAGGTGCATCCGCTCGCTGCTGGTGCCGAACATCTGCCGCAGGACGCTGCGCAGCTGGCCGTTGTTGGCAAAGTTGGTGCTGTCGATGATATAATCCGCCCGCTCCCGCACGGGAGCCAGCAATAATTTCTCCCCTTCCACCGCCTGAGACAGGGACACCGTGCCCCCCTCCAACGGATGGCTGCGGCGGGTCTCCTTAAAACGCTTGATGATGGCGGGGACAGACGCCTCCAGAAAGAGGAGCTTACAGTCGATGCCCATCTCCCGCATGGTATTCAAGGCGCAGAACAGCTCATCGAAATTTTTCCCGCCTCGGATGTCGCTGACCATGGCCACCTTGTCATAGCCGCCGCTGCCGCTCAAGCACAGCTCCGCGAAGCGGGGCATGAGCAGTGCGGGCATATTGTCAATGGTGTAAAACCCTTCGTCCTCCAAAAACTCTCCTGCCGTGCTCTTGCCAGCACCGGAGAGTCCGGAGATGATGATCATTTGCATAGATTTTTTCCACTCCTTTCGGATGTTCTCTCTCTTTCCAAAGTGGAATCAGGGCATTCGTTTGATCTCCAGCTCCAAGGTGATCCCCTTTTTCTCTCGGACGATCTCTCGGATCTGATCGGTCAGCGCCAGCACGTCAGCACAGGTGGCGCCGCCTCGGTTGATGACGAATCCGGCGTGTTTCTCGCTGACCTGGGCGCCGCCTACGGTCAGCCCCTTTAGCCCGCACTGGTCGATAAGGGCGGCAGCGAAGCCGTCAGCCGGACGCTTGAACGTGCTGCCGGCGCTGGGATATTCCAGGGGCTGCTTGCTCCTGCGCTTTTCAGCCAGCTCCTCCATCCGCGCCTGGATGGCGGCCGGGTCGCTGGACTGAAGTTTTAGGACGCCGCCGATGATGATCTCATGCCCACTGGAGAAGGCGCTGGTGCGGTAGCCCAGGTGCTGTTCCTCCCCTCGGCGGATGCCCTTTTGTCCCGCCTGAGTCAGGTAGTGGGTCTCCACCAGCACATCTTTCAGCTCACCGCCGTAGGCGCCGGCGTTCATGACGATGCCGCCGCCCAGGGAGCCGGGGATGCCAGCGGCAAACTCCAGGCCGGTCAATCCATGCTGCTGGGCAAAACCCGCCAGACGCGCCAGACTGATGCCTGCGCCGCAGGCAATGGTGGTTTCGTCCAGCAGCTCCAAACGGGTCAAGCCATGGGTGGTCTTGAGGACGAAGCAATCCATGGGTTCATCCTGACAGAGCAGGTTGGTACCGTTGCCCAACAAGTAGGGGGTGATGCCCACCTTCCGCGCTGCGCGCAGTGCTTCCGCCAGCGTTTCTTCTGAGTCTGGGAGAGCCATAAGACGAACGGGGCCGCCAATTTGAAAGGAGGTATGCCGACTCATCGGTTCCTCCTGCAATAAGGTCAAATTGGGACAGCTGTTTCGCAGCTGGGTTTCTAATTGCGTGTAACGGTCCATGTCGTGGCTCCTCCATCCATAGTGATACAAGTTTAGTATAGCAGATAATCACGGAAAATAGAATGATAAAAAAGAGAATGGCACAACTTTTGCTGTGCCATTCTGACGTCTGTGGTGGAGGAACGCCTTACTTGTCCTTCTCCGCCTGATACTTCTCATAGATGCTCACCAAGCCGTCCAGGATCAAGCCGCCATCTACCACGTCGATGGTATCCGTATTTTCCGAAATCAAGCGCGCCAAGCCGCCGGTGGCCACCACCTTGGCGTTGTCTCCGCCCTTCAATTCCTTCTTCGTGTTGCGGATCAGGTATTCTACCGAGCCGATGTAGCCCAACACGCCGCCGATCTGGATCTGGCTGACGGTGTCCATGCCCAGGAAGGTATCCGGCACAGCCAACTCGATCTGGGGCAGCTGAGCCGTGCGCTGGAACAGGGCGTTGATGGAGATCTGAACGCCGGCCAGGATGCAGCCGCCGCGATAGCAGCCATCGGGGTCGATGGCGTCCAAGGTGGTGGCGGTGCCGAAGTCCAAAACAAGGAGGGGCGCACCGTACTTTTCCACGGCTGCCATGCAGGCCACCGAGCGGTCTGCGCCCAGGGCGTAGGGATCGACCCCTTCCGGATACTTCAAGGTGGGGAAAACGTGTTCATTGACCACCAGGGGCACTCGGCCGAAGTACTTGATGATGGCATTGGTCAATGCGTGCATGATGCCAGGCACCACGGAGCAGATGATGACATCCTGTACCTGGCAGGGATTCAATCCAAAACGCTGGAAGTAAGCACAGGCGTTGAGACCCAGCTCATCCGATGTTCTGGTCACGTTGCTGGTCAGACGAAAGCTGCCCACCTGTTTGTTGTCTTTGTACACCCCAAATACGATGTTGGTATTCCCAACGTCAATCAGCAAAAGCATAGTATTCCTCCTCAGAAAAAACTCCTTTGATCACACCCCGACACTGCCCTTCCTCCAGGTACAGCACGCCATAGCTGACCGAACCCATGCCCACACTGCCTGGGTTCATCAGGTAAAAGCGTCCGCACTTCTCACAGTGCCGCTGGTGCGTATGTCCATACAGGACAAGATCTGCCCCGGTCTCCTCTCCCAGGCAGATGATTCCTCGTTGATCTCGCTTCACGCCACGACTATGCCCATGGCAGAGGGCGAGACGGTATCCAGCCACCTGGATGACACGCTCCAACTCCTCCAACGGAACGTCATCACAGTTTCCGGGCACCTGTTCGATGGCCAGCTCTGGATAGATCCAGCGCAGTTCCTGGACGTCCTCCCAACAATCGCCCAGGTGGAGCACCATATCTGGCGTCTCCTGCTCAATGGCCGTGATCATATTCGTTTCATTTCCGTGGGAGTCGGAAAAGACAAGCACTTTCATTTTTTGGTCACTTCCTATTTCGCCGTGCATAGACTGGAAAAGCACGAACATCAAAAGGGGGTCCTGTTATGAACCGATCTTCCACACCCAATCCCCTCCAGTCTCCAGAGGCGGCGGCGCTGCTGAAAAATCCCAGCGCTCTGAAAACCCTCTTAGGCTCTCCGGAGGCCAAACAGCTGCTGACCCTGCTCAATGCCCAGCACAACACTGGACTGAAGGCTGCCGCTCAGCAGGCCAAGGCCGGTGACACGGCGGCACTGATGGCCATGGTCAACGATGTGATGAACCGCCCAGAAGGAGCGCAGCTGATGGCGCAGCTCCAATCCAAGTTGCCAAACCAGGACAAGAAACGCTGAATCCACCCTGCACACAACAGGTTTGAAAGGGAGGTCAGACTGCTGTGGATGATTTTGAAGAAAAACTCAACTCCATCCTCTCCTCACCGGAAGCGATGGGGCAGATCATGGCGCTGGCCGACTCGCTGGTTGGTCAGACCGATCCAGGCACCGGGGACGCAACTCCGCCGAGCACCCAGCCGCCGGTTCCCTCCGGCGGCGGTGGGTCGGGGCTGCCCGACCTATCCGGTCTGGCCTCCGCCTTTTCGGGCGGGAGCAATCCCCTGGCCATGCTCCAGAACCTGGATCCGTCCATGCTCCAGACCATCGGCGCCCTCTTTCAAGAGTACAACCGGTCGGACGATGAGAAAGCCGCATTACTCCATGCCCTTCAGCCCTTTCTGCGGCCGGAGCGATGGGCGAAAGTGGAAAAGGCCATACAGATCACCCGCTTGTCTCGGGTGATCCGAGCTGCCATGCAGCTGTTTCGGGAGAAAGGCTATGTATAATCAATTCATTCCCCCTGACGGGTTCCGCCCCGTCTCTCCTCCGTCAGGCACGCCGCCCAGGGAAGATCATCCGCCCAAAGGGCGCTCTCCCCTATCCGCTCTGCTTTCTTCCCTTCTGGGCAAGGGCGGGAGCGGCGGCGGGAACGCCACGGGAAAGACCGGTCTGGCGCAGGCTGCTGCTCAAGCGCTCCAACGGCCGCTGCTGGTGTGGAACCTGAAATCGGACGCCAAGGCCAACCAAGGTCTATACCAATATGACGGGGTACGGCGGCTGTACGACAGTCAACTGCTGCGTGCGGCCGTCCCTGGCCGTCCCCGTCCCAAGGATCTGACCGCCTATCTGCACCTGGGGCAGTTGGGACAGGCGTTTGTGTCCCACGAACCGGTGGTGCTGCTCATCGACGGCATCGACAAGGCGGATTTGGACTTCCCCGGCGACTTACTGTGGGAGTTGGAACGGGGACAATTCCAGATTGCCGAGACGGGAGCGGTCATCCAGGCTCGGCATCCCCCCTTGGTGCTCCTGACCTCCAACGGAGAAAAGGAACTGCCCGCCGCCTTTCTCCGGCGCTGTCTGTTCTATGTCATCCCCTTTCCGGAGAAAGACGAAATGCGTGCCATCCTCTCCGTCCACACCGGACTGGATGCGCTGCCGCCGGAACGGTTCGACCGAGCGTTGGAGGTATTCTACTGGATCCGCTCCCTGACCACGCTGCAAAAGAAGCCCGGTACCTCCGAGCTGCTGGATTGGCTCCACGCCCTGGCTCTGACTGGGGCAGAGCCGGATGGGCTGCCTTATCTGGGGACGCTGCTGAAGCTGGAAGGGGACTGGGCAAAGGTACAGCAATACTGGAAGGGGCGACAGAATGTTCACTGAATTCTTCTATTTGCTGCGGCAGGCGTATGGCCTGAACCTCTCCCTGCCTGAATGGCAGACCCTGCTCCGAGGGCTGGAGGCGGGTCTGCACCGGAACAGCCTGCTGGGCTTTTACGAGCTGTGCCGCCTGACCTTGGCCAAGAGCGAGAGCGACCTGGACAAGCTGGATCGGGGCTTTCTGGACTACTTCGGAGACATCGACCTGTTGGAATCGGTGCCGGAGGCGTTCATGGAGTGGCTGGCGCATCCGGAAGTGCAGGACAACGGCGTTTACAACTTCAAATTGGCGGAAGCAAACGATGCCTACTCCAACAACGAAGTCTCCCAGATGTTCCGAGAACGGCTGCGCACCCAGAAGGAGGAGCACAACCGAGGCAATTTCTATGTGGGCACCAGCGGCGTCTCCCCCTTCGGGCGCAATGGGTACAGTCCCAAAGGCGTGCGGGTGGGGGGAGAAGGCCGGTTCCGCCGTGCCTTCTCCGTGGCTCAGCGACGGGAATTCCGAGATTTCCGAGAGGATCAGGTGCTGGACTTGCGGCAGATGCAGGTCGCCTTCCGGCGCCTGCGGCAGTACTCTGGTCGAGAGGATGTGCCGGAGACGGAATTCGCCCTGGACAAGACCATCCACGCCACCTGCCAGAACGGCGGCTGTCTGCGGGTGGTCTACGAAAAGCCCCGAAAAAACACCATCAAGCTGGCTCTGCTCATGGACAGCGGCGGCTCCATGTACCACTACGGCCGTCTCTGCTCCACTCTGTTCCATGCGGCCAATCAAGCCAACCACTGGAAGGATTTCAAACTTTTCTACTTCCACAACTGTGTCTATGACCAGCTCTACACCGACCCTCGCTGTCAGGATCAAAGCGCCATCGCCACCGAACAGGTCTTGCGTCAGCTGACACCAGACTACCGGCTCATGTTCGTAGGTGACGCCCAGATGAACCCAGATGAACTGTTACGCACCTCCTACTTCTCATTCAGCCGTTACGGCGTCAACAAGACGCCAGGGATTCAGTGGCTGAAGCGGTTCAAGGATCGCTATCCCCATCTGGTCTGGGTCAATCCGGAAGGGCGTCCCTCCGGCGGCAAGTTCTGGACGACCAGCTATGACGCCATCTCCGACCTGTTCGGCGGGATGTATCAGCTGACCCTGGAGGGGCTCAACGAAGCACTCAAAACACTGCTGGCCAAGGCATAGTAGAAACAGGCGTTCGATTGTTTATCGAACGCCTGTTTTGTGTATTTTAGTCATTTTCTACGATGCCACTGGTGAAAAATGCAGCATTTTCACAGGAGCGATGTGGGGGAAGGGTGCCAGATGGAATCGCAAGGAGTGTGAATATTTTTGCGGAAAACTTGGATGATTTTCAGTTTATTTTCGATATTTAAGTATTTTGTTCCGATGACACTCCCCCCTTCCAATGCTATCATGAAAGCAGATCAAGGCTCGCTCAGGGGTTACATCCTTCCACCCCATGGTCATTCACTCACTTGTGCCCCCTGGGCGGCCCCTATGTCAAGGAAACTTGTCCCTCTATAAATGAGATAGAATCCAAACCAATACAAAGGAGAACAATATGGACGCACCTCTGAAAGGAATTAAAGTGCTGGAACTGGGCACTCATGTAGCGGTTCCCTCTGCCTGCCGGCTGATGGCAGAGTATGGCGCGGACGTGATCAAGATTGAGACTGCCGGTGGCGACCCCTGGCGTTACTCTGGGTTGAACGTCAACCTGACCATTGATGATTTCTCCTGCCCCGTCTTTACCATCCAGAACAACGGCAAGCGCCTGATCAGCCTGGATCTGAAAACCGAAGGCGGCAGAGCAGTGTTTATGAAGCTGCTGGAGAACACCGATGTGTTCTGCACCAGCGTGCGCATGAAGGGTCTGGCCAAGATGGGGCTGGACTACGACACCCTGAAAAAAAAGTTCCCCAAGCTCATCTACTTCCACTTCACCGGCTACGGTCACCGCGGTCCCGACGCCGAAGCCCCCGGCTTCGACATCGCCTCCTTCTGGTCTCGGGTCGGCGCCCGTGTGGGTTGGGTGGAGGAAGGTACCTTCCCCGTCCGTGCCTCCGGTGGCTATGGCGACATGGTCACCGGTCTGCTCATCTTCGCTGGTATGGTCACCGCCCTGCGGGGTCGTGACGTCACCGGCAAGGGCACCCTGGTCACCAACTCCCTCTTTGGCACCAGTATGTGGGTCAACGCACAGTCCATCATGTGCGCACAGCCCCCCTACAACCACCACTTCCCCGAGGACGTAGACCGTCCCGGCAGCCCCATGGTCTATGACTATGTGTGCAAGGACGGCGAATGGCTGGCACTGGTGGGCATCGGCTATGAGAAGAACTTCTCCCGCTACTGCAAAGCCCTGGGCATGGAAGAAGAAATCGACGACCCCCGCTGTCAGAATGAAAAAACCCTGGCGGACAGCGACTACATCTATGACCTGACCATGAAGGTGCGTGCCAAGATGAAGGAAAAGACCTCTTACGAATGGGAGGACATCTTCCGCAAGGCCGACCTGGTCTACTCCCGCCTGAAGCACTTCGAGGACGTGCCCAAGGACGAACAAGCCTGGGCCAACGACTACCTCCAGGAAGTCACCTGGGGCAATGGCGTCACCAACGCCGTCGTTCGTCCTCCCCTCCACTTCAAGAGCTACGAACAGCGTGAGACTGTCTCCCTGGGCGGCATCGGCCAGCACACCGATGAAGTCCTGAAGGAATACGGCTTCACCCAGGAAATCATTGACACCATGCGTACCAACAAAGAGATCATCTGATCGCATCCCTTTCTGGTGAATTGGATTATTTTATCTTTTCCATTTTCACTCGCCTATCATTCATGGGGACACCCCTCCGCCGCACCCGACGGAGGGGTGTTTCTCCCTTTTCCTCAGACTAGGGAAAATTTCCCTGTACAAACTCCGGCGAATCGTTATAATAGAGTTACTGTCCTTCTCTCCACGCTTTCTAACTGTGCTGGATCAGAAGATACCATTCTATTATATCAAGGTAAGGAACGTGAACGCTATGGAACAAGGAACCGCCAAGCTGGATATGCTCCACGGCTCTATTTGGGACAAACTCCTCCGGTTTGCCCTGCCAGTCGCCGCCACAGCGGCGTTAGGGCAGCTGTTTAATGCTGCGGACGTAGCCGTAGCGGGCAACTTCGCCAGCGGCAGCCGCACCGCCGCCGTAGCCGCCGTAGGCGCCAACGGGCCGATTATCAACCTGATCTTGGGGCTTTTCATCGGCATCGCTCTGGGCGCCACCGTAGTCATCGCCAACGCCATTGGCAACAACGACAGAAAAAGCGCACAAAACGCCGTTCACACCTCCATGGTCATGGCGGTGGTAGGAGGGGTCATCGTAGCCATCATCGGCGAGCTGATCGCCGGCAGCCTGCTGAACCTGCTTCAGGTGCCAGAGGACGTCTACCCCCTCTCCCTGCTCTACCTGCGCATCTATTTCTTGGGTATGCCCGCCATCTTGCTCTACAACTTTGAAGCCGCTATCTTCCGCAGCATCGGCGAGACTAAGGTACCGCTCATCGCCCTGGCCGCCTCCGGTGTCCTGAATGTGCTGCTGAACCTGCTGTTCGTCATTGGGTTCCATATGACCGTCAATGGCGTAGCCATCGCCACGGTGCTATCTAATGTAGTCAGCTCCATCCTTTTATACCGGAAACTGCGGAAAAGCGACCAGTACATCCATGTGGAACCGCAGCTGCTGACCATTCACTGGGGCAGCTTCCGCCAGATCATGCGCATTGGCTTGCCCGCCGGCATCCAGAGCGCAGTCTTTGCCATCTCCAACATCGCCATCCAGTCCGCCATCAACAGCTTGGGCACCATCGTCATGGCCGCTTCCAGCGCTGCGCTGAACATCGAGATTATCGCCTATTACGTCATGAACTCCTTCAGCCAGGCTTGCGCCACCTTTGTGGGACAGAATTATGGTGCAGGGCAGGTCAAGCGCTGCCGGAAAATTCTCGGCCTGTGCATCTTAGAGGATGCTATTGCCACTGCGTCCGCCATTTTTATCATTCTCTTTGCCGGAAAATTCGTTCTGGCGCTGTTCAACCCAGACCCCCAGGTCATCGACATCGGCTATTCTCGACTGCTCATCGTCTTTACTGCCTACGTCTTTAGTATGCTCTACGAGGTTATGTCTGGCTACCTTCGCGGATTTGGCATTTCCTTGGTGCCCGCCTTGCTGGTCATCTTCGGCGTTTGCGGAATACGCATCCTCTGGATTTCCTTCGTGTTTCCCGTCAAGCGCACCTTTTCCACCATCCTGTACGTCTATCCGATTAGTCTAGCCACAACTGCCTTGCTCATCGGCATCGCTCTGTTGGTTTTCCGACCGTCCAAACGGCTGGCAGGACAGGCACAGAACGCCGATTCCGCCTCAGCAACTTGACGGAAGGGCAAAATCCCCCCAAAATCCGCCCAAACACCAAAAAAACAGGCACAAGTACCCAACTTGTGCCTGTTTTTTATGCAAGGACGCCTGAAAATTCGATTGTTTTTTTCGATAAGTTGATTGGTTTTGTCTATCTGTCCCAATTTCGATGCCGAAATTTGTGCAATTTCACAGTGTCCCTCCGTTGAGTACAAACTGCCGGAATTTCTGCACCGCCGGCGGCTGATAGGCCCGGTCATCACTGACCAGGTAGAAGCTGCGCTCCCACAACGGATGGGCGATCTGGATGATCTTCACATCCAACCGCAGCAGCATATCCATATAGGGCACCACGGCGATACCAAATCCGGCAGCAACCAAACCGGCCACCACCTGATCTTCCTCCGTCTCGTAGGCGATGACGGGTTTGCCGTCAATTTTAGAGAACAATTCCTCCACCACGCCCCGCATTCCGGAGCCTTCTGAGAAGTAGACCTGGGGATAAGGCAGGGTTTCCGTCAAATCCACCGAGTGGTTCTTTGCCAAAGGATGGTTTTTGGGCACGATGAGCACCAGATCCTGCTGCTCTACTGCAATGGCAGTTAAGCCCATTTCCACCGGCGGTTTGGATGAAAACACCAAATCAACCTTTTTCTCTGCCAGTTCATCCAAAAGATGGCTGGTCACACCGGTGTGAAAGGTGAATCGAATGTCCTTTCCTGGGTTCTCTGCCAGGAATCGAGCTGCCAATTTGGGCACATAATCTACCCCCAACGTCCGCAGCAATCCCAGCCGGATCAGCCCCTCCCCACGGCTGACCCGCTGGAGGGATTCCACCCCCTCATCCAAAATGGACAGGGTCTCCTGGGCACAGGCTAGGAACTGTTCTCCATACTGAGTCAGGGAGATACTCCGCCCGTTCTTCTCAAACAGCGGCACCCCCAGTTCCCCCTCCAGCTGGGAGATGGCGTGGCTGAGGCTGGGCTGAGTGATGCACAGCCGCTCGGCAGTGCGGGTGTAATGCTGGACGTGAGCCAGCTCTACGAAGTAACGCAGGTGTGATAAATTCACGCAAAATACGCCCCCTTTCTTTGGTATGATTATACTATAACTGATAGAAAAAAACTATCATTTTATCAAATTTTATTGATTTGTTATTTTCCTCACAATGGGGTACAGTAGGGTCAGCCGAGGGCGGCAGCCGCCAGGCAAGCAGTACGGACGCCTGTACCGCCGCCCCAACCAATACGAAAAAAATGCCGCCGCTGGACGGCAAGAGGAGGAAACGCATATGCAGCTGTCAGGAACCACCACCCTGCTGGGACTGATCGGATCGCCGGTCGCACACTCCAAGTCCCCTGCCATGTATAACTACTGTTTTCGGAAGTTCCATATGGACTGCGCCTATCTGGCCTTTGATGTGGCCGCCGATCAGGTGGAGCAGTCCGTAAAAGCCATCCGCACCCTGCATATGCGGGGCGCCAACGTGACGATGCCCTTTAAGACCACGGTTGTCCCTTACTTAGATCGCCTGACCCCGGCGGCAGAGACCATCCAGGCCGTGAACACCATCGTCAATGAAGACGGCGTCTTGGTGGGACACAACACCGACGGCTGCGGCTACACCCAGAACCTCCGCCGGAACGGCATCGAAGTGGCCGGCAAGAAGATCACCTTGATCGGCTGCGGCGGCGTCGGTTCCTCCATCGCCGTACAGGTGGCGCTGGAAGGTGCGGCGGAGCTGGCCATCTTCAATCGGAAGGATAAGTTCTGGCTCAGCATTGAAGAACGGATGGAGGCCATCCGCAAGGTCGCGCCCAACTGTGTCCTCTCCCTCCACGACCTGGCCGACCAGGACGCCCTGCATGAGGCAGTGGATCACTGCGACATCCTCTCCAACGCCAACATGGTGGGGATGCCCCCCATGGAGGACATGAGCAACATCAAAGACCCCAGCTGGTTCCGGCCTGATCTGATCGTCACCGATGTGGTCTACTCCCCCACCGAAACGAAAATGCTCCGAGAAGCCAAAGCCGCTGGCTGCAAGACCTGCGGCGGGCTGGGGATGCTGCTGTGCCAGGGTGCGGAAGCGTTCCGGCTGTACAGCAAGGGTCTGGAGATGCCCATTGATGAGATTCAAGCACTGCTTTATGATTAACCACCAACGAAAGAGAGAAAGGATGAACAAGACATGACAAAGACAGATTCCAGAAGATACTATCCCACTGCCTTAGCCCTGTATATCACCTACTTTGTCCTGGGCATCGCAGCGACCATCATGGGGCAGTACAAGCAGGACTTCGCCGCCCTGTGGGGCGCCAGCAAGCTGGCAGACGGCAGCTTTGACGTATCCAGCGTCGTGGCCGTCATCGCCGCCATCGGCCTG
>OKRW01002611.1_pt1 | contig 12730 bp, 8 predicted proteins | sample 1601151 | NCBI WGS metagenome assembly OKRW01 (sample SAMEA3541471, study PRJEB24748) | human gut metagenome | biome: human gut; feature: human-associated habitat; material: faeces | place: China | collected 2012 | reverse complement strand
CGTGTGGCAACGCGCAGGTCAGGACACGTAGGGATCGTAGACGATTTCGCCGGTAGCTGCGTCACGGGAGTAATGCTTCACAAAATCCCAGAACACCTTGCCGTACTCGGGGTACAGGGCATGCGTCAGTCCCTCGGTGAGGTTGAGGGCAACCAGGGGCACACCGTCCTTTTCCAGATACCAGGTGCGGTTGATGTACTCGTTGTTCAGCGTGCGGGTTACCAGCCGGTCGGCCCGGAAACCGCTGAATGGATTGGCCTCAAAGTCGAAGGTTTGGATGGCAGGCATCTCGTTGATGCTGAGCATCTGGTTGACAAGGCCCTGCAGAGCATCCAGAATCCTGTCGTTTACGCTGTCGTAGGTAAAAGGCAGGTCCGCGCCGGAGGCGGTGAGCATCACGGGCAAGTCGATGTTGGCAAACTGGGCCAGCTCCTCTTCGGACGGCACCCAGACCTCGCCGAAGAAGGTTACGGGGGACATGGGCACTGCTGCCGCAAACAGATCCGGCGAGGAGAGAATGGCCTTCATGGTGGAGCCACCGCCCATGGAGTAGCCGGTGGCATACACGCGAGTGGGATCCAGAGCGGGATAGGTTTCCAGCATGTAGTTGACCAGGGCAGCCAGAGCCTCGGTTTCGATGCGGATGTCCAGCGCGCCCAGAGCGTTGTGCTCGGGGGCCACGATGGCGATGTGCTCATGCTCGGCCAGGCTCAGCAGGCCGATCTCGTCTACGTACTGACGGGGATCGTCGTTGGTGCCATGGATGCCCAGGATCAGCGGTACGGAGCCGGGAGCCGCCGTATTGTCGAGTACATCCTGGGGCAGGTATTCAAACCAGGTCTGGATGTACTCGCCCGTCTCGGTAGCATAGGCGCTGAAGCGGTCTTCGTCCCTGCGGATCATGGTAAGGCCGCCAGCGGTCACGCCGGAGGAGATGTCGGTGCGCTCACAGAGGGAATAGGGCGCCTTGTCGTTGCCCAGGCCCTGATAGGGAGTTCCCGCACTGTACAGGCCCGCCTTGCCCACAGGCAGGCGCATGGCTTTGACAAACAGGCCGTGGTAGGCATCGTTTACATACCATGCATCACCCAGGCTGCCGTCCGCTGTCACCACACGCTGCAAAGGCAGCTCCTGGTTGTAACGGGACACGGTGTCGGCAGTCTCCTCGGTCACGTTTACACCGTTGATGGCGCAATACTTCCTGACAACGTCCTCACCGGCATTGACCAGGTACACGGGCACCGGCGCCGCTGCCTGACTTCTGGACTCCATGGTGCCATTGATCAGGAGCATGCCCGCCAGACGGGTAACAAAGTCGTAGGTGGTAGCGACATAATTGTTCAGGAAGGAAGCGCCGCCGTCAATGCCGATGGCATAGATGTAGCCGAAACCACCAAAGTATTCGGGTTCTGCATAAGTTACGGCGTTGCCGTCCGCATCGGTACCGCCAGCCTGCAGCGAACAGATGGCGGTTTGCAGCTTGTAGTAATTGCCCTGATCAGCCTGACCGAAAGCCACGCCGTCGGCAGGGGTAACCAGCAGAATGCTGCCGATGGCCGCGTCGATGATATCGGTCAGCCCAAGCCCCTTAAGATAGGCAAGGGCTGCGTCGCTGGTGTCAAAGTGTGTATCGGCATATACCAGCAGGTTGGTATTCATGCGGCCGGCCGCCCGGCCGCCATAGAGGTTGGCACTGCGGTAGACATAGACCGTATCCTCGGGAATGCCATCCAGCACGGGGAAGCTGACAAAGGTTTTGGACTCGTTGAGCTCCAGGTGCTGCACCGCGGCCGGGGCGGAAACCCGGGCCTCTTCCAGCAGCTCGAAGGTAGCTTCGTTTCCCTGCGAACCAGAGTAGTTGAGCGCCAATGCGCTGCCGGCAGAGCACGCCAGTGCCGTTGCCAGAATGAGTGATAGCGTTTTTTTGAGCATGAGGTCCTCTCCTTATATATAGATTACTACCAGAGCAAGTTTTTGAGGAAATGGTACAACCCCTGACGCCAGGGGTGCCACATGTGGTTGCCGGGGTACATCCTCTTCGTAAAGGGAATATCCAGCTCCGAGAAGAGCTGCATGGTGGGGTAAGTGGTTTCAATGGCTACGGGATCGTGCAGGCCGGAGCAGATGAAGATGGTTTGCTCGCGGATAGCGTCCTTGTCGTAGTCACAGTTTTGGCCAAAGTTGTTGGCGTCCGCCGCAAAGATGCCGTAGTATTGGAACTCATTGGGATAGACGGCCGGCATGTTGCAGGTGCAGAAGCCGCCGGCGGAATCGCCCAGGATGGCGCGGTCGTTGATGTCGGCGGACACGTTGTAGCGGGCTTCCACAACGGGCTTGACGATAGTTACCCAGCGGCCCATGCCCACGCTCCACCATTGGATGCCGCTTCCGGCCTTAAAGGCCCTCGAAACCACCACGCACGGCTCGGTTTCACCGGCAGCGATGGCATTGTTCAGGATCTCGTTGGCAGCACCCAGGTTGGTCCGGCCCGTCTGGTATCCGCCGCCGTGCTGCAAAGGTGGCATCGGTGAAGTCCTTCAGCTGCGCGCCCTCGATTCCGTCCACGTCGTAGCAGTATCCAAACCAGCCATTGGGCAGAGGCAAGTTGCAGGTCCACACACCATTCTTGTCCCTTTCCATATTCTCGACGTACCAGCCGGTATCGCGGCCGCTGATGGACAGGGGGAGCATGTTGCTTTCCCATTCGTAGAGGGAATACTAACCCTGCATGAAGGGGGAGGCATGCGCTTCGTCGGAGAAGTTGCACTGGGCAAACCAGACGTACCCGCCGGGCATCTGCGTTGTCATAGCGGAAGGGAACCAGGTAGCCGGTGGGCGAGTCAGTGGAGGCCGTTATGGTGGTGATCGCTTTGGAATCCATCTGAGCGGCCTCCCAGGTGAGGGCTCCCTGCATGTACATCAGCAGCGCACCAGCATTATACCAACTCTTTTTTCATCTGGTCATCCCCCGTACATCTGTTGGAAAAAACAATTTCCATGGCGACAGGGGCGGCGAGGGGAGAGCCCTCGCCGCCTTTGATGCGAGAAAGGGTTACGGAGTATAGATCAGCTCGCCGGTTTCGGTATTGCGGCTGTAATGGCGCATGAACTCCCAGGCGATGGTGCCATATTCAGGGTGCAGGCCATGGGGCAGCAGCTCCGTATAGCTGACGGCCAGCACAGGGAAATCGGCCTCGTTGTTGAGGTACCAGGTGGTGTTTTCGTACTCGCCGTTGAGCAAAGTGGTCACGATTCTGTCGGCTTCAAAACCCACGAAGGGCCAGCTCTCAAAGTCGTAGTTCAGCTCGCCCAGACCGTTGAGAACGGCAAAGCGGTTGATACACTCTCTGTAGCCCTCACCAATGGTATGGCTCTGCTGATCCATGGCGCTGGGCAGGTCATACTCGGAGGTGGTGAACATCATCGCCACGTTGTAGGTGTCAAATGCGGCGGCTTGCTCTTCAGTGGGGGCATAGATGCCGCTCGGGCTGCCGGCGGCCATAGGCACGGCGGCCGCAAAGAGCTGGGGTGCCCATTCGATGGTTTCCACGGTGGCTGCGCCGCCCATGGAGTAACCCGTGGCGTATACGCGGGAGGGATCCAGCGCGGGATAGGTCTCCAGCATGTATTCCACCAGCGCGGGCAGGGATTGGCCGTTGACATCAAAGGGCGACGCGCTCATCACCGAGCCGCCGGTCACGTCAGTGGCATAGCGGGGAGCAACCAACGCGATGCGTTCCTTGCCAGCCAGGGTAATCAGGCCCAGCTCGTCCACGGCCTGCACGGGGTCGTCTCCGCCACCATGATTGCACAGGATTAGCGGAATGCTGTGCGGCGCGGCCGTGCCATCGAGCACCTCTTCCGGCAGGAACTCGTACCAGGTGCGCAGATACTCGCCGTTTTCCGCCTGAATGTGGCTGAAGCGGTCCTCCTGATGCTCCACCACGTGGATGCCGTCTGCGGTCACGCCATCCAGCACGGCGTTGCGGTCCGTGAGCGTGTAGGGGGCCTGGTTCCAGCTGTAGCCGCTAAACTCGTTGGCCGCCACAAACAGCCCGGCCTTGACAACGGGCGTACGCATGGCCCGGGTGAACAGGGAGTAGTACGCATCGTTTACGTAGGTGGTCAGATCCGAGGTGCCATCTTTGGCCACGACCACCCGACGCACGGGGAAGGTCTGGTTGAAAGAGGCCATTGTAGCGGAGGTTTCCTCGGTAGCGTAGGCTTCGTTGGCCGCTTGGAACTTGTCAAACACCGTCTCCCCGGCGTTGACCAAGTACACCGGCATGGGAACGGATACCTCCAGGGCGTCATCCATGGTGGGGTTAACCAGCAACATGGCCGCGATTCGGCCTGCATAGTCCAGCGTGGGAGCCACATAGTTGCACAGGAAGCTGGCGCCGCCGCCGATGCCGATGGCATAGCGGTAGGTCAGGCCGCCAAAGTAGGTGTTATCGGCATAGTAGCAGGGGCCTGCATCGGTGGTCTGGCTGTAACCGAGGTTGCACATGGCGGATTGCAGCCTGAGGTAGTCATACTGGTCCGCCGCGCCGAATCCCGCTTCCGGGTCGATAGGCGTAACCAGCACCGCGCTGCCGTGTGCCTGGTCAATGATGTCGGTTACACCCAGGTTCCTGAGATAGGCAAGGGCGTCGTCGGCGGTCTCAAAATGCTCGTCGGTGTACACCAGCAGGTTGGTGTTCATGCGGTAGGCCGCGCTGAGGTTGGTGTAGGTGCCGGCGGAGCGGTACACATATGTGGTGCCGGGAGTGTAGGCGTCCAGTGCCGGATCGGGCATGTAGGTGCGTCCGGTGAGGGCAGCAAGCTGCTCAGGACCGTTCTGATGGGCCTGCTCGAGCGTTTCAAAGGTGGCGTCATTGTTCAGGAACTGGCTGTAGAGGGAAATTTCCTCCGCCTGTACCCCCAGACACGCGAGCATTATCATCAGGGACAGCAGCGCGCCCAAAAAGCGTTTCATGGGATAACCTCCTTAAATATTTGTTCAGTGTTTCAAAGGGCGAATGGACGTGCCCGGCACCGTCCGTGCCGGGCACGCCAGGAAAGGACAGGTGTCAATAGGGGCAGTATGCGATTTCCAGCGTCTCGGGATCGCGGCTGAAATGCTTCATGTAATCCCAGGCGATATTGGCGTACTCCTGATACAGGCCATGGGGGATAAACTCAATGATGCTAAGGCCCACCATGGGAGCCCCCTCATCGTTGAGGAAGAACCAGCTGTAGAGCGGGTATTCGTCGTTGACCATGGTTTCGCGGTACACATCGCCCTTGAAGCCGCTCATGGGATAGGTTTCAAAGTCAAAGGTGACGGTGTCCATCTCATTGTAAGTCAGATAGTCGTTGATATTCATCTGGAAGTCTTCAGCGATGATGCCGTTTTCGGCGTCAAAGTGGGTGTAGGTATCATAGGTGCAGGTGGTGAGCATCATGGGAATGTCCAGGGTTTTAAACTGCTCGTCCTGGCCCTCGGTGTGGGTGTAGGGCGTGCCGGACATGTTGACCGCGGCGGCGAACACGCTGGCGTCACCGTACACGGCGCGGTTGGTGCAGCTGCCGCCCATGGAATAGCCGCTCACGTACACGCGGGACGGATCCAGTGCGGGATAGGTCTCCAGCATGTAGCGCACCATCTGGGGGAGCACGTCGGACATGGTGTCAAAAGGAGAGCCGTCAAAGATGGAACTGCCGGGAATTTCCGAGGGGTGGCGCTGCGCGATGATGGCGATGCGCTCCTCACCGGCCAGTTTCAGCCAACCCAGCTCGTCCACAGCCTGCACGGGATCATCTCCGCCGCCATGGTTACAAAGCAGCAGAGGAATGCTGTGCTCGTCGGCGGTGTTGTTGAGCACTTCCTCGGGCAGGAACTCATACCAGGTGGTCACGTACTCGCCATTGGCAGCCTTGTAGTCACTGAAACGTTCCTCCTGATGCTCCACCACGTGGATGCCGTCGGGAGTAACGCCGTTGATGATGGGATTGCGGTCGGCCAGGGAATAGGGCGCCTGATTCCACTTGTAGTCGCTGTAGAGGGTAGAGGCCGTATACAGGTTCGCCTTGACCACGGGAATGCGCATGGCCGTGATAAACAGGTCATAGTAAGCGCGGTGTACCATGTCGGCGAGATCGGCGTTTTCATCCTCGGTCACGATCACCTGCTGCAGGGGATGCGCCTGGTTGTAGTAAATCAAATCGCTGCCGTTGCGGCCATTGCTGTCGGTTTCGTTCGCGGCGGCGTACTTGGGGGCCACTGCCTCATCAGCGTTGACCAGCCACACGGGCACGCTGGCGGCCACTTCGCGGATCTTTTCCATCTCGCCGCCCACCAGCAGCAATCCGGCGATACGGCTGATGTAATCAAGGTTGCTGGCCACATAGTCGTTGATGAAGGTAGCACCGCCCTCGATGCCGATGAGGTAGCGGTAGGTCAGGCCGCCAAAGTAGCCGGCATCGGCGTAGTAGCGGGTGCCGTTGTCGTCGCTGACGCTGTAGCCGATGTTGCACATGGCCGATTGCAGCTGGAAGTAGGCGTACTGGTCCGCCTGGCCAAAGCCGGCCTCGGGGTCAATGGGGGTTACCAGTACCACGCTGCCGGTGGCCTCGTCGGCCATGTCGGTCAGGCCCAGGCCCTTGAGGTAGTTCAGGGCGTCGTCCTTGCCGGCAAACTGCTCGTCGGTGTAGACCAGCAGGTTGGTGTTCATACGGTTGGCCGCGCTCACGCAGTTATAGATGCCGGGTGAGCGGTATACGTACGTCGTACCCTGCGGATAGTCATCCAGGGCAGGATCGGCGATATACGCGCGGTCGGTGTATTCGGCGGACAGATACCCGGGCGCATTGGCATGCGCCTCTTCGAGGGTTTCAAAGGTGGCTTCGTTGCTTTGATGTTGCTGGTAGTAGGCTGCGGACGCGCTGCCTAAGCAGCCTGCCGCAAGGACGAATGCCAGGACTAGACTTACCCATTTTTTCATTTCTTTTCCCTCTTTCCTTTGTGCAGTTTTCCTCGAAATAGGGGTCTGGTTCCGCAAGGACACGCCCATATCACAGGATGTTATTTTTAGTATAGAGCATCGCGGCGCGCCGCCCAAACGGATAACGCTTTCATTCTGATGGCATTTTTATCTGTTTTATTCCGGGTTGTGGATGGCAGGTGCATTATTATCTTAAAATAGGTCATTATCGTTTCATTCATTTAATGCATTAAAGAAGATAATATTTCCACATGGTGTGCGCAAGCATTGATTTGACTTGATCCTACGCCAGTGGAACGTCCACAGCTATCCGAATAATGGTCGGGTTGCGCTTTTTGCAATGTATAAAAACAGATGCTATAATGCAACACAGGCTGCATTTACACGCCTCAGGATGGATCCGCAGAAAGGAGCATAATCAGATGAAAAAGCTGTTTGCACTTTGTCTTCTGCCGCTTTGTCTGCTGCTTTGCGCCTGCGAAGCGGACGCGCCACAGCAGGAAGAGGCTCAGGCCGAGTTGCTGATTGGATTTTCGCAGCTGGGTAGCGAAAGCTCCTGGCGCATTGGCAACACCCTCAGCATACAGAAGGCGGCACAGGAGCACGGCATCAACCTGATGTATGACAACGCGCTACAGAAACAGGAAAACCAGATTGCCCAACTGCGGTCGTTTATTGCCTATCAGGTGGATCTGATCGTATTCTCCCCAATCGTGGAGGATGGCTGGGACAACGTGCTCACCGAGGCACGTCATGCCGGCATACCGGTCATTCTGATGGACCGGTTCATCAATACTGCCGACGACAGCCTCTACACTGCCTACATCGGCGCAGACTTCTACATGGAGGGGGTCAGGGCCGCCGACTATCTGCTGGAAAAGGCCGGACAAATGGGCAAAGAGACGATCAACATTGTGGAAATTTCCGGCACGGAGGATGCCACGCCAACGCTTCACCGCTATCAGGGCTTTCACGACAAGGTGGACCGCGACCCCCGTTTTCACACTTTGGAAACCATATCGGGCGACTTTCTGCGGTCCAAGGGTAAGGAGTGCATGGAGTACCTGCTGGATACCTATGGCGATGAAATCGACGTGCTCTATTCCCATAACGACGGCATGACACTGGGCGCCATCGATGTGATCCAGTCCTACGGTCTGGTGCCAGGGAAGGACATCATCATCATTACCGTGGACGGGGAGCAGGCTGCCATCGACCTGCTCAAGGAGGGAAAAATCAACTGCGTAGTAGAGTGTACACCCCTTCTGGGAGACCTGGTGATGAACATGGCGGAAAAGCTCAAGGCGGGGGAGAGCATTCCCCGCACAACCCATCCTCAGGAGGGGGTTTTTACTGAGTTTGACGACTTGAGTACCCTTCCGCCAAGGGGGTATTGACATGCGCGTCAAGCATCGCAGCATCCGCGTGGACATACGCACCTCGCTCTATACCCTCACCCTGTTTCTGATTCTGCCGGTGGCCATCAGTCTGATTGTCATGCTCTATTCGGCCGATTCCTACCAGCGGTCCATCAGCCGTATGGAAACCGTTACCTCCATCATGCCGGTCATCTCCGAGCAGATTCCCGAGTATATGTGGTCGGTGGTGGCGGGACGGCAGTCCTTTGAGGACGGCGATGTTTACGGCACCATCGACCGTGTCAACACCACCCTTAACAGCCTGATTGCCAGCGTGCCGCAAGGACAGTATATCGAGCTGAGCGTGGCACGCCGCACCATGGAAACCCTCAGGGACTACGTCAGCCAGATTGAAACCGGTATGACGATGGGTCGTCCCGTCGTGGTATGCGAAGCCATTCTGGAGGAGGTGCGTTCGGTAGCGGCGCTCATTCAGGAGATGCTCAACAACTACATCTCGCGCGAAATCGGCCTTGTTTCAAGGGCAGGCGTGGCGCTGCACAAGGCGGTGCTAGTGGCCACCTGCCTTGAACTGCTGCTGGTGATTTTTACGCTTTTTATCCCCTTCCGTATGAACCGCCACCTGTGCAACTCCATTCACGAGCCGCTGGTGCAGCTGGAGCACTTTGCCGGCGAAATTGCCACCGGAAACCTGCGTGCCCGTGCTCCGGATACCAGCGTAACCGAGCTGTCTGCCCTGATCGGTCAGGTCAACACCATGGCCATGAAGCTGGAAACCCTCATGGAGCAGCGCCGCCAGGAGCAGATCAACCTGCAAAAGGCCGAGCTGCGCACCCTTCAGGCGCAGATCAACCCGCACTTTCTCTACAACACGCTGGACACCATTCTCTGGCAGGCTGAGGCGGGCAAAAGCAGTGAGGTCATCCTGCTGACCAAGGCCCTGAGCGACTTTTTTCGTATATCGCTGTCGGCTGGGGAGGACTGGGTTACGGTGTCGCAGGAGTTCCGGCATCTTTCGGGCTATTTGGCCATACAGAAAAAGCGCTATCGCGACATCCTGGACTATTCCATCAATGTGGACAGCGCCATGAATGATTGCGTTATCTTGAAACTGCTTCTGCAGCCGTTGGTTGAAAATGCTCTGTACCACGGTATCAAATACAAGCGTGGCGGCGGCAATATCACCATTACAGGATGCATTCGGGATAACCGGATGCATTTTGAGGTCAGGGACGACGGCCGCGGCATGACACAGGAGCAGCTTGAACGCGTGCTGGCCGCCATCCACGCCGATCCAGCCGGCAAAAAAACCAATTCGCCGGATTTGAAAATCGGCTTCGGCCTGTGCAACGTGGACCAGCGCATCCGTCTGTATTACAATCAGCCCAGGGGACTGAGTATCACAAGCGGCGCGGAAGGCACCACCGTCTGTTTCAGTGTACCAATTCGAGGAAGGGAGGAATTGAAGCATGATTAGGGTCTTTCTCGTCGATGACGAAATCGCCACGCGTGAAAGCATCCGAAACTTTTTCCCCTGGGAGGAAAGCGGCTATACCCTGGTGGGCGAGGCACCCGATGGCGAGATCGCTCTGCCCATGATTCAGGACAGCAAGCCCGACATTCTCATAACCGACATCCGTATGCCATTTATGGACGGCCTGGAGCTGTCGCAGGAAATCAAGCGCATCATGCCCTGGATCAAAATTGTCATTCTCTCAGGCTATGACGATTTTTCCTATGCGGTGGAAATGCTGCGCAATGGCGTGAGAGAATATATTTTAAAGCCAGTGGAGCGGCAGAAAATCACTTCGATCATGCAAAAACTCGAAGAAGAAATTGTAAGCCGCCAGAAAATAAGACAGGCCGAACAGGTCATTGGAAAAAGCCAGCTGCGGCATCTGCTTTTGGATGAGAATCCCAAGCCGGAGGAAATTGAGAGTCTTAGCCAGAAATTCGGGGAAACTTTTTTCCCACAGGGATACCGGATCTGTGTCGTGGGAGGTTCTTTTGCGTTAGAAGATACTCCGGAATTGATCTGGTTACAGGATGTTTTGGATCAGAATGTCTGTATTTTAGCACCAGAAGAAATGGAGGAACTGCTCAGTAATACACTGTGGCAGGAATATGCGGGAATCAGTGAGATCTCGCATGGGATAGCACAGGTGCGCAGTGCGTATGAAGAAGCCCTGCAGTGCAGAAAACAGGCATTTTATCAGGAGAAACATCAGATCGGAACTATAAATCCGCCGCATGTGGCAGACGCAATCCGGCAGTCCGCATATAAGCAGTTAGAGGAGACTGCATGGATGCAGAAACTGCATCTGATCGGTACGAACAAAACAGAAGAATTGACCACGTTGTGGAAAAATCTGTTTACCGAAGTCCGGCGGGGACATATTAAGCCCGATGCATTTGCCGATGGAATGATCCAGTTTCTTTCGGATGTAGAGAAAATTTATCACAATCTGGTGGATGACGATGTGCAAGAGAAGATCAACCGCTGTCGGAAAATCTATCAGTTTTCCGGGGTGGAAGCATATGAGGAAGCTGTGATGGAACTGGTGCTTGGAATGCATGAAAAAATACGTGCACAGGGCGATGACCATGGGGTTGGTCAGAAAATGCAGCAGGCGATTGCCTACATTCAGGAAAATTATAATAAAGATCTGAATATGGCGGTGGTTTCCAATTATATATCCATGAATTATTCAGTGTTTTCCTTCGAATTCAAAAATTACGCAGGGGTAAATTTTGTGACGTATCTCAAAGAGCTGCGGATGAAAGAAGCCAAAAAGCTATTGGAGGAAACGGACAAAAAGATCATTGAGATCAGCCAGATGGTAGGGTATGAGAATGAAAAACATTTTATGAAACTGTTCAAATCCATTTGTGGGGTATCACCGAGTGAATACCGGAAGAATATGAGGCATCAGTAAAAGGCAATGAACCGGACAATAACGTATCACATTACACAATTACCATTTCCGCACAAGATCAGTGGATTTTTAAAAGAAAAGGGGTATTCCGAGCAGAATCTGACGGATCTGCGTAAAAGGGAGCAGGCAATCTGCCTGAATGGAACGTATGTACATATGAACCAGATTCTTACGAAAGGCGATATCCTGACCGTATACATTCAGGAGACAGAAAGCTCCGAACAGATTCGTCCGGTGAAACTGCCTGTTACAATCGTTTATGAAGATGAGGATCTGCTTGTGATTAACAAATCAGCGGGCATGCCGATTCATCCATCGCGCAACAATCCGGATAATTCCCTCGGCAATGCGCTGGCATGGTACTTTAAAGAACAGAATAAACCTTTTGTTTTCCGCTGTATTAACCGGCTGGACCGTGATACTTCAGGACTTACTATTGTGGCAAAACATGCCGTATCTGCAGCAATATTAGGACAGATGGTGCGCGAAAAATCGACACACGGTTTAGAGGCACAGGGTATCCATCGGGAATATTTAGCGATTGTGGAAGGAAACATGACAGTGGATGCTGGAGTGATATCTGCACCGATTGCAAGAAAAGAGGATCGCTGTCTGCGACGCGTGGTGGATTTTCAAAAGGGAGATCGGGCAGTGACACATTATCGGGTGATTGCAACAGAGGTAATGGATTGGATATCGCGTAGTCTGGTGGCTTTGCAGCTTGAAACAGGCCGCACGCATCAGATCCGGGTACATATGGCATATCTTGGGTATCCACTGGTTGGTGATTTTTTATACAATCCCACATATGTGGGGAATCAGATTGACCGCAGGGAGGATTTGGAAAATAAGAACGAGGATGCTTCCGGAACGGAAGCGGGTGTGCGGCAGAAACCGTATGATATTGATCGTCAGGCACTGCATGCCTGGAAACTTTCATTTCCCCATCCCATGACAGGGGAGCCGATGGAGTTTACGGCTCCGCTGCCACCGGATATGCAAAAGCTGATACCAGAAGAAGCATTGCCTTCTGTGTAATCATAACAGGGAAACATGCACAGATGTGGATTATATACGCTGTGCACAGATATCCTGCAGGCAGCAGTGCTCACAGTGCGGAGTCGTGCGTGCACTGCAGATGTCACGCCCGTGCAGCACAAAGCGGTGGCATAAATCATTCCCTTCTTCCGGCGGAATGATTTTCCACAATTCCATTTCGACTTTCTTTGGGTCTTTGATGTGATCCACCAATCCGATCCGGTTACAAAGGCGGATGCAGTGTGTGTCCGTCACGATGGCCGGTTTTCCAAATACATCTCCCATAATCAGGTTGGCACTTTTACGCCCGACACCCGGCAATTTTAAAAGTGCATCAAAATCATCCGGTACGTTACCATCATAGACATCCCTCAGCATCCGCATGCAGGCG
>OKRW01002610.1_pt1 | contig 12734 bp, 13 predicted proteins | sample 1601151 | NCBI WGS metagenome assembly OKRW01 (sample SAMEA3541471, study PRJEB24748) | human gut metagenome | biome: human gut; feature: human-associated habitat; material: faeces | place: China | collected 2012 | reverse complement strand
TGCCGTGGCGGTGGTTTGCGCTGTCGCTTGCGGCGCGGGCGAGGGGGCTGCGACCGGCGCTGCTGCTGCCGGCGCTGCGGCCGGAGCGGGTGCGGCTGCCGGAGCCGGTGCAGCTTGTGGTGCAGGAGCCTGCGATTCGTCGATGCCGATGAGCACGTCGAAAGGCACCCCGCGAATCTCTTCGAGGGCGCGCTTGATGCAGTCGATGTAATGGCGTTCGATGAAGTTCTTGATGAATTCCGTATTAGCGGTCAGCATCATGAACCCGTCGCTTGCGGCTTGGGGAAATAGCTGGCTGAACAGCGCATCCACCTGGGGGCCTATGATGCCCTCGTAGCTTTTGACGCGGCTGCATACCTCCGCCCATAGCTGATTGATTTCTTCCGTGTTCATAAGCAGGCCTTCGATCATGCGCGTACAGGTGTGTTCGCCTTACGCGGTTTCGGTTCGTTGAAAACTGATTGCCGCCGTGTTTTACAGCAGCTGCGCAACCTGGATGCCCAGGTTCGTGAGCATGCGCTTTTTGCCGGACATTTTCAAAAGGCCGATTCCTTCCAGCTTTTTCAGCGTGTTATGCACGCTCGATTGCGCCGCTCCGGTCAGTTTGACCACGTCCGATACGCCCAGTACCCCTTCTTTCAGGTAGATGACGAGGAAGTCCTTCTCGCGCTGGGATAGGGACGCGATGATCGGCTGCGCATCCACCGGCGCGGGCTGGATTTGCGGTTGCATTTGCTGGCCGTAGGGGTAGCCCATCGGTTGCTGGATGGGTGCCTGCATGTAGCCTTGCTGAGCAGCTGGCGCGTATCCGGGTTGCGCGAACTGTTGCGGGGCTGCATACGCCATCTGCGGAGCCTGCTGGTATGCCTGCATAGGCGGCTGGGCCGCAAACCCCGGTGCATATTGAGCCGAAGGCTGAGCGTATGCGGGCTGGGCGTTGTATGCGGGTTCGTGATCCTCCTCGGCGATTCGGTAGCGCGGCGCCGTGGGTTCGGGATGCTCTGCGTCCTCGTCCTCCTCGACGTGGTTGATCTCAAGCTCCTTGGGAAGCTGCGGATTGCTGCCGTTGGCGCTGATGGTGACCACCGACCCGGTGCCGAGGTTGTCTTCGATGTTGATGGTGCCGTGGGTGAAGTCAAGGTATTCCTTCACGATGGGGAGGCCCGACCCTACGCCGCGGATGTAGTTTTTCATGGGTTCGATGGCGGAGGTGAATCCGGGCAGTTGCGCACGGTCTTTGCAGGCGATGCCCGGCCCCTGGTCCGCGAAACGGATGGTGCAGCCGTGATCGAGGATGGATACCGTAGCTTCCTGGAATCGTGCGTGTATGAAGTTCTCTGAAACCTCGCGGATAACCGTATAGGGAATGGTGCCGCCTGCCGCCTGCGATTGCTGGTATACGTTCGTTGCCAGGCTTTCGATGAATTCGCCGGTGGGAGCGGGCTGGATTTCAGTAACACGCGGCGCGCTCAGCAAGTTGTCGTATAGGGCGATGCGTGCAACCGAATTCACGTGAGTGAAGTCGAAATCCTCATCATCGTTGTTTTCAGGCGATTCCTGATGCTGTTCTTGCTCGCTCATCTGCGCTTTTACCGCTTTCCACATTCGTTGTTTTCCAAAGTTTTACACATTTTCGGGAAAAATCCTTGAAAAGTGTACCCTCTTTTCCCATCGAATTCCATTCAACTGGGCAAATTCCGGAATCGAATGTGGAAAAATCACTTTCGATTGAAAGGTTTTCACAACGATGAACTCATGTTTCCTTGGTTTTCCACTTTCTATTCAAAGATTGTTGAAAACTGGAATGAAAACTCGAATAAGTGTGAAAAACGGAGGTGTAAAGGTTTTCGACATTGTTGAAATTCCGGGTTCTTCCGACAAGTTTCGACGGCTTTTTTCAACTGGTGAGAGGATTTTGCTGCAGGATTTGGAAAGCACCAGGTCAGTTGAGCATTCCGATGAAAAGCATTCTGATGGTGCCATAAAGAACGGAAAAATGCCTGTTCAGAAGCGTGTTGAAAACTATGCACATGATTAATTGCCTGGTCAAGCGCTTGCTTGCTTACGGTTTTGAGCGATCGGAAACCGCACGTTTCGATATTTTTCCACAGCGATTTTCGAATGAATTCCAAGTTTTCAACGTTTTCCACAATCACCCGAATCGCTCAATGATGAGAGATGAGTTTTTTCAGCCGTTAGGTGCGGATTTTGGGGTGCGTTTCCTTCTTTTCCCGAGCATTGATCGGTCGCAAGGTCCGTTTTCGTTGAATGTCGTTTCATTGCCCGCCTTGGTTTTCCACTGCTATCCCCTCATGTGTTGAGGGTAGGTGCTGCTGGTGATGGTGGAGCGTGCTTCTCGCGCGATTTCCCTCGGGTTGCCGAAAGTGCCTCCGTTAGATGAAGATGATTTGGCGTCCCCAAGCAACGTAAAGGGAAATCCCTTTTCGATTTTTCCCTTACCGGTGCGTTCGAGCCGTCGAAAAGATGTCCCCACTAGATGTTGCGACCCATGTTTTCGATCCCCCAATGAATTGTTGAAAGCAACGTTTTCCGGTGCACTGGCAATGTTGTGGAAAACTTCGTGTTTTCGCAGGTGAGCTTTCATAATGTGGGTATCTTGTGCATCGGTTGGCATATATAGGTAAAAACCTTTTGACAGTCGGGCCGTTCCGGTTATACTCAACAAGTTGCTCTAAACCATGAAAGGGAAACGATATGAAGCGCACCTATCAACCTAACACTCGTAAGCGTGCCAAGTGCCACGGCTTCCGTGCCCGCATGGCAACCAAGGGCGGCCGCAAGGTTCTGGCTGCTCGCCGTGCTAAGGGTCGTAAGCGTCTCTGCGTGTAAAGAGTATTCGATTGGAGACTATCAAGTCCAAAGCGGACATCTCCGATCTGTTCTCTAGCGGAAAGCGCCTGCGTACACCGTACCTTACGCTCATAGTGTTACCAGCGAAGCAGCACGGCCTTCACGGTCGTGTTGCTTTTATTGCAGGAAAAAAATCCGGTAACGCTGTATGGCGTAATAGCGCAAAACGTCGAATGAGAGCTATTTGCCATGAGCTGGGCGGCCCATTCCCGAATCTCGATGTGATATTTCTCGCGAAGTCGGGTATTTGCCGCGCTAAGTATAGTAAAGTGCTCGAAACATGCGACGAAGCGCTGAAACGCGCTGGAATTCGGTAGGGTCTGATTGGAATGAAGAAAGGTTTCGGAAGCATACCGTGTAAGGTGGCTATGTTTCTCATTACCTTTTATAGGGCGGCGATCTCGCCTATGTTCCCGTCGTGCTGCCGTTTTACCCCGACGTGCTCGGAATACGGGCTCATCGCGTTTCAACGCTACGGTTTCGCAAAGGGCTTAAGGCTGACGGTAAAACGTATTCTACGGTGTCGACCTGGAGGGCCGCACGGCTACGATCCCGTTCCGTAAGGGCGGGGCTTCAGCCGGCGGCTTTTTGTCGGTTAAAGGAAGGAAAACCATAGTATGTGGGAAGTGTTCAAGAACTGGATATTCGACATCATCCAATTCTTCTTTGGCTTCTGCCAAGACTGGGGCTTGGCTATCATCATCGTGACCATCATCTTCCGTGTGCTTATCTCCCCGTTGATGCATAAGCAGACGAAGTCTTCTTATCAGATGCAGAAGGTTCAGCCTCTGATGCAGGAGATTCAGACGAAGTATGCCAACGAACCGCAGCGCATGCAGGAGGAGATGCAGAAGCTTTACGCTGATGCTAAGTTCAACCCCTTGGCCGGCTGCCTCCCCATGCTCCTGCAGATGCCTATCTTCATCGCCCTGTTCCAGGTGCTGCGTGAGATGCCGAACTATCTGGGTTCCGACGAGGGCTATCAGTTCTTCAATCTGGTTCCCAACCTGGTTATGACGCCGTCCGGTGCGGTTGCCGGCGGCTTCGGCACGTTCCTTCCGTACCTCATCCTCATGATCGTGTTCGCCGGCGCTACGTTCCTGCCCATGGTCTTGATGCAGATGGGCCAGAAGGATAACCCGCAACGTAACCAGACCATGATCATGGCTGGTGTCATGAGTTTATTCATGCTGTGGATCAGCTGGAGCTCCCCCGCTGGCGTTCTTCTGTTCTGGGGCGTTTCCTCCATCATCGGCGTGTGCCAGCAGCAGATCTCCATGCGCCTCATGAAGAAGCGCGATGCTGAGAAGGAGGAGACCATCGAGGTGAAGCCGATCGAGGTCGACGTTACCCGTAAGGCTAAGAAGCCGCGTCCGAAGAAGAAGGACACCTCCAAAAAGCACGCTTAATTGATTTTGCGTAATGGTGCGCGGTGTTTCACGTGAAACACCGCGCACTGTGGTTTTTAGTTCTAAGGAGCTGCAAATGGCAGAAGAAGAGAACGTGGAATTGACCGCAGAAGAGGCTCAAGACGCCCAGGTCGAACAAGACGGCATCAGCGACGAGGATCTTGATCGCATCGCGGATACCGCAATCGCAACTATCCAGGACATCCTGAAGCACTTCGATGTCGGCGAGGTTACCATTGACGAGTACGAAGGCGATGAAGGCGAGCTTATCCTCGATATCACCGGTGACGATCTGGCTGTTCTCATCGGTCGCCATGGTAAGACCCTTGATGCGTTGCAGTTCCTGGTGTCGGCCATTACCGTTCGCACCATGGGCTTCCGTTATCCCGTTATCGTCGATGTTGAGGGCTACAAGAATCGTCAGCGAGAGAAGCTCGAGTCCATCGCTCGTAATGCTGCCGCAAAGGCTGCCAAGCAACATCGCAGCGTGAAGCTTCGCCCCATGACTCCGTACGAGCGTCGCATCGTGCATATCGCGCTTCGTGACGACGAGCGCGTCGAGACGGCATCTGAGGGAGAGGGCTCCGCGCGCCACGTTGTGGTTGTTCCGCTCTAGGCAGTTGCTTCTATTTGGTTCTTGACTGATGTCTCAGGAACCTATCAGGCCGCATCTTCGGATGCGGCCTCTTTGTTTTTCAAGGGGTTCATATCCTCGGAGTCCAATATGCTGCATGAAGGGCTAAAGTATGTTTCACGTGAAACAACAGGACAGAAGGAACGGTTCATGCACGAGGACTTGCTCAAGCGACATTTGGAGTTGGTTATCGAGGCCAACAAGACCACGAACATCACGCGTATCTCTTCTTGGGAGGATGGCATGGTGCTCCATGTGCAGGATTCCCTGCTTGGCCTTGATGCTTTGAACGCTTGTCCCGAAGGCCGCTATGCCGATATTGGAACGGGTGCGGGTTATCCTGGTATTCCGCTTGCCATTGAAACCAGCAGACCCACGTTGCTGGTCGACTCCGTTCAAAAGAAGGTTCAGATCCTTGATGGCTTCATCGAGGAACTGGGGCTTGACAACGTATCCACGTATGCCGGCCGCATTGAGGACCTTGGTCGCGAGCAGGCTGGGCAATTTGCTGCGATTAGTGCTCGGGCATTGTCTAAACTGTCCGTTTTGCTGGAGCTCTCTTCCCCGCTGCTGAAGATGGGCGGCCGTCTCATCTGCTTCAAAGCCCTCGTTGAGCAAGATGAGCTTGATCACGCTCGCGTCGTCGGCAAGCAGGTTGGTATGGAACTGGTTGATGATCAGACCTACGAGCTTGATGATTACTCTCGCCGGATTCTGTGCTATGAGAAGGTTGCTAAGCCGAAGCTGAAGCTGCCTCGCAGAACCGGTTTGGCTCAGAAAAAGCCGCTGTAGCGATATAAGCCGTTCCCGATATTGTAGGGGCGGCTTTTTTCTTATCGAGGTTTCGTTGATTTCCGTTCAAAAGTCCCTATTGTGGGTTGGGGTTTTATACGCGTGAAACGAAACACGGTATACTAGCGTCTGAAACCATGAAAGGGGGTTCCTGTGGGATTTTTCGACGGCCTCAGGAAAGATAAAAAGCAAGCTGAGCCGGTTCAGCAGGAACAACGCGTACAGGAAGATACCGTTGAGGATGAGATAGCCATCGAACACATCGAAGTGGTCGAGCGTGACCCTCATAACTCAACCGAACCCGAGCCGCAGCCTGTTGAATCTCGCCCCGAAATCGAGCCTACGCCCATTCGCTCCTACCGCGATAAGAAGCCGGTGAAGCATGTGGTTGGCCAGACGAAGATCATGGCGATTATCAACCAGAAGGGCGGTGTGGGTAAGTCCACCACTGCAATCAATCTTTCCGCCGCGCTTGGTGAGATGGGCAAGCAGGTGCTTCTTGTCGACCTTGATCCTCAGGGTAATTCCTCAAGCGGCCTTGGTGTCGAGAAGAGCCAGGTGCAGAATTGCATCTACGATGTGCTGCTCAATGATGTTCCCGTCGAAGAGGTTATCATCCCCGATGTGTGCGAGGGTTTGGACTTGGTTCCGGCGACCATCAACCTTGCCGGTGCTGAGGTTGAGCTGGTTTCCGAGATGGCGCGCGAGAATCGCCTCAAGGATGCCATCGGGGCTCTTCGCGGTAAATATGATTACATTTTCATTGATTGCCCCCCTTCCCTGGGCTTGCTGACGGTTAACGCCCTGGTTGCCGCCGATAAGCTGCTTATCCCCATTCAGTGCGAGTTCTATGCATTGGAAGGTGTGACAAAACTCCTTGATTCAATGAAACGTGTCAAAACTCGCTTGAATCCCACGTTGGATATCTACGGCGTGCTTATGACCATGTACGACGGTCGAACCACGCTGTCCCGCCAAGTGGTCGAGGAGGTGCGCAGCTATTTCGGGCGATTGGTGTTCGAGACGCTGATTCCCCGTACCGTAAAGCTTTCCGAGGCTCCTAGCTTCGGTCAACCGATAACCCTGTACGACCCTTCAGGTAAAGGTGCCCAGTCGTACATGAGTCTTGCTAAGGAAGTGATTGCCCGTGGCTAGGAATGGTCGTGGTGGTCTTGGTCGTGGTCTGAACTCGTTGTTGGGTGGTGCCTATGAGGAGGCTATTCCTCAGGAGGAGCCGCAACGTGTGCGCGTGGATGTCGAGCAGCCGCAGCAGTCTCAACCGAAGCCTCAGCCTGAACGTGAAGTGATTCGCGAGACTGTTCCTGCGCAAAAGTCGCCTGAGCCCCGGACGGCTCGCGAAGCCGTTCCCTCCTCCTATGAGGAGCAGGAGCCCGAGTCGATCGTTGAAAACGGCGTTGAGGTCACCATCAAAGGAGTTGCCCAGCGTGCTGCACGTCCTGCTGTCCGGGAAGTGGTTGAGCGTACAGTAGCGTCTTCTGCCGCTGCGCAAAACGACGGCGATGCGCAATCTCGTGAAGTGAACGAAGTGGACATCAACGCAATTGCCCCTAATCCCGATCAGCCTCGTACGAATTTCAAGCGCGAGGAGCTGGAGGAGCTTTCCGCTTCTATCCAAAAAGACGGGCTTTTGCAGCCGATTCTGGTGCGTCCGCTTGAGGATGGCACGTATCAGATCATCGCCGGTGAGCGTCGTTGGCAGGCATCGAAACTGGCAGGTTTGCAGCAAGTGCCTATTCGAGTTAAAGAAGCTAGTGACGACAAGGCTCTGGAGCTTGCGCTTATTGAGAACATCCAGCGTTCCGATCTTAATCCCATTGAGGAAGCGTACGGCTATCGCCGCATGATGGAACGATTGAACATGACACAGGCTGAGGTTGCTCAGGCGATGTCGAAGGGTCGTTCCACGGTTGCGAACGCCTTGCGTTTGCTGGAGCTTCCCGAGGAAGCCCAACAGTTGCTGTGCGAGGAGAAGATTACCGCCGGTCATGCACGAGCTATCCTTTCCATCCCCACGAAAGAAGGACGCGAGCGCCTGACGCGTAAGCTGGTTGAGGAAAAGCTATCTGTTCGCGAAGCCGAGGCTTTAGCACGCTTGTTCTCCGGTAAAAAGAACGAGAATGCCAAGCCGAAGACTCCGATGCCGAAGGAATATCGAAAGGTTGCCCGTACGCTCAAGGATGTTCTGGACACGCCGGTCAAGGTGAAATCCGTCAACGGTAAGAACAAGATCGAAATCGAGTTCAAGGACGAAGACGATCTCGAGCGCCTGTTCAAAGGCATTCTCGCTTCGAATCTTGCATAAGAGGATTTTGATTTCCATGTAAATCAAACGAGCCGACGTTTTCATCGTCGGCTCGTTTTGTTGTCTAATGCGAGGTGATTTAGTTCTTGATTGGCGTTGTGGTTCCGCCTGCTGAGGAGCACCCTTTAAAGTGACTGCGCCCTTGTTTCTCTACCGGTGTCTGTTGCCGTCCGTTCGTGAACGTGTTCTTCAGCTGTCCGCAGGCGCCGGCGATATCAGATCCCCTGGAGCCTCGCAACGTGGTCTCTATCCCGTGATGGCCTGTTTCGGCGATCCATTTGTCGATGGTTTTGGAGGTGCTTGGCTTATACGGTGATTCAGGGATCGAGTTGATGGGAATCAGGTTTATATGGCAAAGCAATCCCTTGCAGAAGTCCAGCAGTGCCGTCAGGTCAGCATCGGTGTCGTTAACGCCATCGATCATGATGTATTCGAACGTGACGCGACGATTCGTTTTCTCGATATAACGCAGCAGGCTTTGCTTAAGCTTTGGCAAGGGGAAACCACTGGTTTTGGGCATCAGCTCAAGGCGTACATCCTGTCGTGCTGCATGAAGGGACACGGCAAGTGTGAACTGCTCGGGTTCTTCTGCAAATCGGTCGATTCCAGGAATGATGCCGCACGTGGAGATGCAGATGTGACGCGCTCCGATGCCCAAGCCTTTTTCGTCGTTGATGATGCGCAGCGCGCCCAAGACGTTGTCGTAGTTCAGCAGCGGTTCGCCCTGTCCCATACCGACGACATTGGTCACGCGACGCCCCATAAGGCGCTGCACTGTGACGATCTGATCGACAATCTCACCTGCGGTTAAATTGCGCGTAAGGCCCTCTTTTCCCGTCGCGCAAAACGCGCACGCCATGGGGCAGCCTGCTTGCGTGGAGAAGCAGACCGTAAGACGGTCGCCGTTGCGCGATGGGATGGCAACGGTTTCAACGCATACGCCGTCGTGGTATTCCAGGAGCAGCTTATGGGTGCCATCTTTGGAAACGGCCTCCTCTAGTACGCTTGGCACGTATAACGGGTATTCCTCGGAAAGCTGGGCTCGAAGCTTAGCGGGCAGGTTGGTCATATCGTCATAGCTTTGAGCGCCTTTGCTGTAGAGCCACTCGTAAAGCTGTTTTGCGCGAAAGGATGGTTGACCGAGTTCCTTCATAAGGGAAGCCAGGTCGCTTTGGGTGAAGTTTTTGATTGGTGTATTCATGCGGGTCATTATACCTGTTTCACGTGAAACATCAGCGCTTACCTTGCATGCTGTGAAGCCCGTGTGCGGGTTTTGCTATACTGCAGCAATACGATCTCTAAAGGAGAAAGAAGGAGTCATGTCTTCAAGTATCGATCCTCGTTCTTGTCGTGTTGCTCTTTTGTGCGGCGGCAAAAGCAACGAGCGTGAAATTTCCTTGGCATCCGGTAAGGGTGCTCGCGAAGCTTTGGAGACGGCGGGTTTTTCCGTCACTGATATCGATCCGGCGAACAAGGAAGACCTGAAGCGTTTGATCGAGGAGCCGTTCGACGTGGCGTTCCTCTGCCTGCATGGCAAATATGGCGAAGATGGTACGGTGCAGGGTTTGCTCGATATCGTCGGTATCCCTTACACGTGCTCTGGCGTGTGGTCGAGTGCGCTTGCCATGGACAAGGTGAAGGCAAAGGTCTTCTACGAGCGCGAGGGTATCCCCACTCCTCCGTCCTTGACGGTTAACAAGGGTGACAAGGTTGATATCCAGCAGGTTATCTTGTCTATGGGTGAGAAGGTTGTTGTGAAGCCCGGTACCGAGGGCAGCGCTATCGGCGTGTTCATTGTTGAGGGAGCGGAAGCCATCGAAGATGCTTTGCAGAAAGCGCTCGATATCGATGATGAGGTGCTTATCGAGCGTTATATCAAGGGTCGTGAATTCACTGTCGCTGTTCTGGGGAACCATGAGCCGAAAGCTATGCCCGTTATCGAAATCGTTCCCAAGAGCGATTTCTACGACTTTGAGTCGAAGTATGCCGTGGGCGGCTCTCAGCATATCTGCCCTGCCCGCATTCCTGATGACGTGACGAAGGTTATGCAGCGCGAGGCGGAAAACGCTCATAAAGCGCTCTCGTGCAGCGGCACCTCTCGCACTGACTTCATCTTGGAAGACAACGGTGATTGCTGGGCGTTGGAGACGAACACCATTCCCGGCATGACAGCAACGTCCCTTCTTCCCGATGCCGCTCGTGCTGCAGGCATGACCTTCCCCGAGTTGTGCACCAAGCTTATCGAGCTTGCCTTGGAAGAGCCTGTGCGATAAACGGGTTTGCGGAACAAGTTTGTTGGGCGGTCGATTGAATTAGTCGTCTTTTCATAAACAGGCGACCTAAAACAATTCAGCGCATCCCTGAGAAATGGATGTCGTTGGATACAGAATACGTGGCAAACAGAAATGGATGCCATTAGACAAAGGATATATGGCAAACAGAAGGGGGCTGATTCCGGAAGTGTTCCGGGGTCAGTCCCCTTCTGCTGTAGCTTGGCACCATGTGATGCTCTAACGGATTGTATAGCGTTGAGATTGATTCGGAGGATGGGCTCTTATTCGTAGAGCAGGCCATCATGCCGTCTGTTGATTCGAAGGTTGACCTCGATGCGGGGATTTGAGATCGAATAATCTTCCAAAAAACTTTATGTCGTCCTATGACAGGATGAACTCCGTAGTGTCGAGCGAACCCTTGAAATATCCTTTAAGAAAGCCATTGGCCAACGAAGTTTAGTGAAAGGGTGTATCTAAAACAACCCGCAGCTTTTTAAGCCGAACACCACCAATGCGACCAGCGCTAACAAGAATGCCCAGCTGATCAAAAAACAGCCCTTGTTCCCTTCCCTGCTTTTTTGGACCATCAAGTCGGTAAAGCCCCGGGATTTCTTGAGGATGGCGGTATGGCTGTCGCCCTTGGGCATATCAGCTCGCTGCGAAGGCTGCCAGGTTCCATGGGAATCAAGAATCGATTGCACACCTTGATTCTTGATGTCGATACGCGGGCGTATGCCTTGCGCAAGCGATTTCATGGTCGTTCGCATAAAAGTATCGAAATCCGATTGATGTACCTTGTCGTAGCAGAAGAGCGCGACTTCGCCCCAATAGAAACCCGGTTCCGGCTGATCGGTGAAGGCGACGAACGACAAGACGGCATGCATTTCCCAGTTTTTAGCGACAAGCAAGTTGAGCTTATGGGACGTTTGCTCGTCGAGGTAGCCTAGGGTATCGCCGTAATCGTTCACGACCCATGCGCGTGTTTGGCCTTCCAAGGGCTTGAACTCGATATTGAAAACGTCGCCGATGATGCAGTTCGATCCAAGCAGAATCGCTGCATCTTTCTTTGAAGTAGTTTCAAAGCGGGCATATGCGCCGAAATAGCAATCAGGCAGCATGGGGTCTCCTATCTGAAATGAAGTGAAAAAAGCGTAACACAAACGAAGAAGCGGAATAGCCGGCATCCATCGATGCCGGCTGACTTACAATAAGAAGGTTACAAAGTGATAGAAGCAAACATGGAAACATCCATGTGGGAGATAAGGAATATGCCGTGCGTGGTGATTTGCTCGCGTATATCAGTGATGGAACCCCTCAGGCGATCGCCGATCGCTATGCATCGCTTGCTGATGCTTCGAAAGAAAGCGATTACGGTGAGCTTGACCGCGATATCGTCGTTATAGACACCGAGACAACCGGCTTCTCGTTCAATCACGATGAGTTGACGCAGATTGCGGCCGCCCGCATGGATAAGGGCGAGATAGTCGATTGGTTTGTGACGTTCGTAAACCCCGGAAAGCCTATTCCGGAAGATGTTGCTCATCTGACCAATATTCATGACGAGGACGTTGCCGACGCTCCTTCTCCGGAAGAAGCACTCGCGCAGCTCGCCGAGTTCGTTGGTGATTCGAAGCTTGTGGCCCATAATGCCGCCTTCGATCGCACCTTCACCACGCGACATCCAAGTGGCTATCCTTTGCTGGAAAACACCTGGCTTGACTCCTTGGATCTTGCTCGTATTGCTCTCCCCCGCCTGAAATCCCATCGACTTATCGACTTGGTTCGCACCTTCGGGGCGCCGGTTTCCACGCATCGCGCAGACGATGACGTCGCGGCTACGTGCGCTGTGTTCCGTATTTTGCTGGCTGCGGTGGATGCCATGCCGAAGCCCCTTGTGGCTAAAATTGCATCCCTTGCAACGCCTGAGCAGTGGGAAACCCAGGTTGTTTTCCAGCACTTCGCCGACCATTTCCGGATCCAGCGCCGAGGTTGGCTCGTCAAACAACATCACATCCGGATTCATAGCAAGCGCGCGCACGATAGCGACACGCTGCTGCTGCCCGCCCGAAAGCTGAGAGGGATATGAATCTATTTTATCCGATAATCCGATTCTTTTCAAGAGGGATTCTGCACGTTCCTGCGCTTCTTCTTCAGTCATCAGGCCGAGCTTCAAAGGTGCAAGCATGATATTCTGTCCAACCGTCTTGTGAGGAAACAGATTGAACTGCTGAAAAACCATTCCCATTTTTTGGCGGTGTTTATTTATATTTATTTTCGGGTCGGTAATATCAACGCCCTCAAAATAAATTTTTCCGCCCGTTGGCTCTTCAAGCAGGTTGAGGGTGCGCAGAAAGGTGGATTTACCAGAGCCCGAGGGTCCTATTATAACAACGACTTCGCCTTTATGAATTTCGGTTGTTATGCCCTTTAAA
>OKRW01002609.1_pt1 | contig 12735 bp, 7 predicted proteins | sample 1601151 | NCBI WGS metagenome assembly OKRW01 (sample SAMEA3541471, study PRJEB24748) | human gut metagenome | biome: human gut; feature: human-associated habitat; material: faeces | place: China | collected 2012 | reverse complement strand
ACTACCGGAGCGGCAACGAGTTTTGGAAACGCACCGTCAAGTTTTGGATGCGGATTTTCGGAATCAACTTCGCGATCGGCGTCGCTACCGGCATCATCCTCGAATTCGAATTCGGCACCAACTGGTCAAACTATTCGCATTTTGTCGGCGATATTTTCGGGGCGCCGTTGGCCATAGAGGGCATTATGGCTTTCTTTATGGAGAGTACCTTCATCGCGATCATGTTTTTCGGATGGAACAAGGTTTCCAAAGGATTTCACTTGGCATCGACATGGCTGACAGCTATTGGAGCCAATCTCTCCGCTCTGTGGATCCTGGTGGCCAATGCTTGGATGCAATATCCAGTCGGCATGACCTTCAACATTGAAACAGCCCGCAACGAAATGACCTCATTCTGGGATGTACTGCTATCACCCGTAGCTTTGAACAAATTTTTCCACACGGTAACATCAGGCTACGTTCTCGCAGCCATTGTCGTCGTGGGAATCAGTGCATGGTATCTACTTCGTAAGCGCGAAGAGCAGATGGCCATGAAGAGCATCAAAGTGGCCAGCATTTTCGGACTGGTTTGCTCATTGGCTCTACTTTATTCAGGTGACGGCTCCGGGGTACAGGTTGCCAAAACGCAACCGATGAAACTGGCGGCCATGGAGGCACTTTACGATGGCAGCAAAGGTGCCGACCTGACCGTTATCGGTGTGCTGAAGCCCGAAGCAGAACGCACCTCCAACGAGGATGCCTTCTATTTCAAAATTGACATTCCAAAATTATTATCAATCATCGGTTTCCACGACAGTGAAGCCTATGTAGCGGGCATCAACGATCTGATTAACGGTAACGAACAGGAAGGTATCCTCTCCACCCAGGAGAAAATGGATCGGGGCAGGGTAGCCATTGCGGAACTGGAGAGTTACCACCAGGCTCTCAAAGCAAATGACTCTGCAGAAATTGCACGCATCAGTGCTCTATTTAATCCCGATACACCGCAGGGAAAAGCCTTTTTGGCTGACAACTTCAAATATTTCGGATACGGTTATCTGAGCTCACCGACCGATACTATTCCCAATGTACCTCTCGTATTTTACTCTTTCCGGGTGATGGTCGGACTGGGTTGCCTGTTCCTGCTGCTCTTTATTGTAGCACTGGTGATGGTGTATCAGAATACACTCACCAAACATCGTTGGATGCAACACGCCATGGTCTGGATGATCCCGCTGGCCTACATTGCTTCAGTATCGGGATGGATTGTGGCTGAGATGGGACGTCAGCCGTGGACCATCCAGGATTTGTTGCCTACGGTTGCAGCCGTTTCACGGATCGATGCCTCATCCGTCATGGTCACCTTCTTCATCTTTGTAGCTCTCTTTACCACCTTACTGATCGCTGAGCTGATGATCATGTTCAAACAAATCAAACTGGGTCCCAAAGATGAACCAACTCTCGTCGAGGATTCGACAAACAAAGCATAATCTGTCAAACCGAAAGAACAATCTATCACTATGGATACCTACGTATTTTTGCAACACTATTGGTGGTTTCTGATCAGTTTGTTAGGAGCATTGTTGGTATTTCTGCTCTTTGTACAAGGCGGTCAAGGACTGCTCTATACCATCGGCAAAACCGAAGAGGAACGCAATATGATTGTCAACTCTCTGGGCCGAAAATGGGAGTTTACTTTCACCACATTGGTTACATTCGGCGGTGCGTTCTTTGCCTCATTTCCCCTGTTTTACAGCACCAGTTTTGGAGGTGCATTCTATGTATGGATGTTGATTTTGCTGGTATTTGTCATTCAGGCCGTAGCCTACGAATTCCGTCGCAAACCCAATAATTTTCTCGGAGAAAAGAGCTACAACGCTTTTTTGGTGATCAACGGCATTGCCGGCACCTTCCTGCTGGGAGCAGCGGTCGGGACGTGCGAATTTCACCGTAGACCGCATGAATCTGGGCAACATCTCTGGAGTAAACACCATCTCGCAATGGACGACCCCTTGGCGCGGACTGGAGGCTCTGACTGACTATCGCAACTGGGCACTCGGACTTGCCGTGCTGTTTCTCTCCCGCATTTTAGGGCTGCAATACTTTTTGAACAACATCGACGACGAAACGATTGCTATGCGCTCCCGCAAACATTTGGTATATAATACGGGGCCCTTCTTGATCTGTTTCCTGACCTTTCTGATCAGCCTGCTCGGGGCAAACGGTTGGGCCGTTGATCCGACCACGGGAGTAATTTCGATTGAATCGCTAAAATACCTACACAACCTGCTTGACATGCCCGTGATTATGGTTTTGCTATTGCTCGGTATTATTGCCGTATTGTGGGGTATAGGCACAGCTATTTTCAAAGGCTCACGCAGCAGTATCTGGTTCAGCGGAATCGGAACCGTCGTAACTGTACTCTCCCTGTTGTTATTGGCTGGATATAACAATACGGCTTACTATCCGTCCTTAGCCGACACACAAAGTTCGCTAACTATCTACAACAGCTCTTCGAGTCTGTTCACACTTAAGGCAATGAGTTTTGTTTCTCTGTTAATTCCTTTTGTGGTAGCCTATATCTGGTATGCTTGGCGTGCCATGAACCGAAAACCCATTTCTCGTCAAGAGGTAAATAGCGAAGAACACCTATATTGATTCCACACAAACCCACATTTCCCGATAAGACTTCCGGCCCAATTTCGGGACCGGAAGTCTTCATTTAGGATTACTTAAAAAAGAAATTATATTGAATAAACGACACAACTCTACTCACAATCACTGCATCGCATTTCCCTCCACATAATTCAGGTGATTTTTCCTTTAAAAAATCGACAATCTTTTAACTTTGGCGTAAAATTAGCGGTACATTATTCTCAACCGAAAGCACACAAAAGATGATAAAAAAAACTTTCAAATATCTGTTAAGAGGTTTACTTTATCTCTTGATCGTGCTAATTATGGTACCGACATTGCTTTACATTCCATTTATCCAAAACTTTATTCGGGATAAAGCTGAAAGCTATGTAAATACCCACACCGATATGAAACTTTCAATCGGTTACATTCGACTTGCCTTCCCTTTAAATCTAGCAATCGATCACGTTCTGGTTACCCAGGAACTTTCCGACACTTTATTGTACTGCGACCAGTTACGACTCCGCATCGCACTATGGCCATTACTCAACCAACAGGTACGCATCCGAAACTTCTCTCTTGACCAAACTATTGCCAACTATACTGATACAACCTCAAATTTAGCGTTGCAAGCCAAGATTGGCACATTGAAACTCAAGACCAATGGGATCGATCTGAAACAACATATAGCCGACATCAACACTGTCGAGTTATCCGATGGAACTGTACATCTGGCTATCGGCCCAAGTAGCGACAAATCCACAGATACCACTTCTTCATCATGGATTATTTTAGCAGACAAACTTCGTCTCAACAACATCCATTACAGCATGGAAACCGCTCCAAATCCCGCTTATGTAGATGTACAACTGTTGACAGGCAACATCGACAATGTAGCGGTGGATTTGGGGAAGCAGCAGGTGCAGGTTGATGCCATTCAGTTACAACAAGGGAATTACAGTTATCTGACTGGCCACACCATACCCAATGATTCGACGCAATCACAGGTCGCCTCACAATCAGTTTTCACTCACACGACATCAAGCAATAACTCTTCCTCAAATGAAAGCATTATAAGTTCCAACGATACGACTACACGAACAACAATCGACACCATTTCTGCACCGTGGGCCATTACAGTCAACCACATTGATCTGCAAAAAAATACAATCACATACGGATCGAAAGGAACGACACCTCAATCCGGTTTCGATCCGGCGTATATTGTTGTATCCGATCTCAATTTGACGGCAGATTCCCTATACAACCGTGGCAGTACCATTCAAGGCCAAATCAACTTGCTATCCTTTGTCGAGCGGAGCGGCATCGATATAACAGAACTTAGCGGCCGTTTCGGCATGGATAGTAGTACAATCTACTTGCAGAATTTTAATCTTCGCACTCAGGAATCTTCAATACAAATAGAGCTACAAGCTGGTGCCACGACGCTGCAAATGACTCCTGAAAGTCCGATTACGCTCGATTTGATGGCCACAATCAGCCCTAACGAAATACTTCCATGGTTCAACATGAACACGCCATCACTACGCCAAACGTTTGCCGGCAAAACAGTATTGATAAATAGCAAAATATCAGGCACATTAGGACATTTAATCTCGGAAACAGATTTAAATATTCCTCACCATCTTAATCTTGCACTTAAAGGCCAAATTGGGTCCATCACTGATGTGGCCAAACTCAGAGGTCACGTAGATCTGCGTGGAGCTCTTAGTAATGCTGCTTTTCTCTCCAAACTTTTCCAGCCAAACACTGTCGATCCCCAACGGCTGGTCATTCCAAAACATATCGGCATACGCGGAGCAATTGATCTGAATCGTGAAACATACGTCCCACGTATCGCTATAGCTGTCGATTCGGGAACATTGAAACTCAACGGCCGATTGAATCTCAAGTCGCAACAATACAATCTTGCACTATCAACCGACAATTTTCCGGTCAAAGACTTTCTACCTCACGACTCATTGGGACGGTTAACCATGAGTCTAAATGCCCAGGGGAAACGGTTTGATCCCTTTGCCCTACAAACAGCTTCAAATGTAGATCTCACAATAGATCGTTTTGACTATCTCGGATATACATACAACAATATCGGACTTCAACTATCACTCCAGGACCACCTGCTTAAGGGATTTATATATAGCCAGAATCCAGCCTTACGACTTTCTCTCGGATTAAATGGAAACCTTACTGAGAAACAACAAACCATAGCCATCCAGGGAAAAATTGACAGCTGTTATTTGGACCGAATGCATCTGATTACTGAGCCTATCGGTGGAACATTGGCCCTCAATCTGTCCGCCTCAGCAAGTGCGGACAGCTCCTATTCTGCCATACTGCAAATAGACAATATCACATTATGGAACGATTGGGAAAAGAACAGCATACGCCCCGTCAATTTAAGTTTTACAACATCACCTATACACACACGAATCGGGTTAAAATCGGGCGATCTGACTCTCGGTTTTGATTCTCCATCCGGCGTGGATTCCCTCAGCACGCGTTTCTCACGTGGAGCCTCATTAATGGCTGAAATGTTACGCGGCAACAATTTCTACATGGATTCTGTCAGCCAACAGCTTCCACCATTTCGTTTGCGTGCTGAAGCTGGAGACCAAAACATCCTAAACAATTTCCTCAAACTCCAGGGAATTGGATTCAAGAATATGGACATAGATGCCTCATTACAAGATTCGCTGTCTTTTAAATTCAACATGATTGTTAATCAGCTGAATGCTGGAAATATACAATTAGACACTTTAACTCTTAGTTTACGCCAACAACAGCAACAACTCAACTATTTATTGCGCGTCGCCAATCATCCTGGCAACCTTGACAGCTTGGGTATGATTGCCCTTTACGGGAATATAGCAGGTAATGAAGCTATCTTGAATTGTTTACAAGAGGGAAGGACAGGGAACGTCGGATTCCGTTTCGGATTACGAAGCAGAGTGGCCGATAGCACCATAACCATCAGCATGTTTCCTGAAAATCCCATTTTCGGCTCTGAACCATGGCAGGTCAATCAGAACAATTACATAGCTTACCATTTCGGTCATGATCTTCATGCTGATTTTCGTCTGACACATAACACACAACACGTTTCACTCACCACCCCTAACCACACAGAATCAGGCCCGCTCACGTTAGACATCCAAGGCATTGACATCGGTAAAACTTTAGCGCTATTTTTACCGTCAACCACTGTTGGAGGGATACTCTCCACGAAGGTCACGCTGCACAAGCAAGATTTAAGCGGCAATTCCCTTGATGTAAACGGATTGCTTAATCTGGTCAATCTTAGTTATGACGGTTCTCGCATTGGCAATCTCAATGTAGGGTTTACTTATGACATGCAGCAGAAAACAGAACAACATTTCAACACCCAAATAGAGCTTGACAGTACTCGTATTCTAACAGCCCAAGGTCACATTGTGGATTCAATTGCTGAGACTCCTTTTAACGTTCAAATTGATCTGCCCGGACTGCCTCTAAAATTAGCCAATGCTTTTATGCCTGCCGATATGGCTCAGCTTGATGGCATCCTCAAAGGCAATCTGGATTTTGTCGGTGACAAGCAACACCTTTTGGCCAATGGCAATATGTTGTTTGACAACACCTCAATCAAAGTGGGCATGATCGGTACAACATTCACCCTGTCACCAACACCCATACAAATCGAAAACAGCACGGTCCGTTTTAACAATTTCCAGCTGATAGCACCCAATAAACAGCCGCTGGCGATCAACGGAAACATCACATTGCAGAACCCATCTAACATTACAACCGATTTAACCCTGACAGCCTCCGACTTTCAATTGGTTAATGTAGCCAAAAGTCGTCGCACCATGGTGTATGGACAGGCCTACATGGATCTGAACACACGAGTCAAGGGTCCTATCGACAATCTGTTTATCCGAGGATCCGTTGGGTTACTCGGGGGAACAGATGTCAGCTACATTATGCAAGATGCTCCATTAGACAACAAAACCAAAATATCGTCACGTTCGTATCATTCAAAGATACCACTTCACAAACAACAACAGCCACAGTACGCCCCATGCGTGTCAATGGTATGGACATTCTGATGAACGTCAATGTTAACAACCAAGTCAAACTGGGAGTGGATTTATCGGACGATGGTGAGAACCGTGTACAACTACAAGGAGGAGGAGCCTTGACATACACGTTGAATCCTTTGGGGGATAGCCGTTTTTCAGGGAAATATATCGTATCAGGAGGATTTGTCCGCTACAAACCTCCAGTAATCTCTGAAAAGAAGTTCGATATTGTATCGGGTAGTTATGTCGAGTGGACGGGCAATATGCTCGATCCTGCATTCAATCTAACTGCTATCGACAAAATACGCACCAACGTAACTACAGACGGCAGCGGTACCAGCCAAGCCGTCACCTTCAATGTCAGCATCAACATTCGCAACACATTGTCTGACATGGCCGTCACATTCGATCTGTCAGCACCGGAAAATTTGACCATGCAAAATCAACTGGCTTCCCTTACTGCTGAACAACGCTCGAGTCAAGCCATGAGTTTACTGATATACAACACTTACACCGGTCCTGGCACAACAGCCAAGGTCAACTCCTCCAATCCATTGAATGCATTAATTGCAAAAGAGTTGAATCAATGGGCACAAAACAGTTTGAAAGGAGTGGATTTAAGTTTTGGAATCAACAGTTACGATGCCACCTCAACAGGAGGGAAACAGTATACAGATTACTCTTACCAAATGTCCAAGAGTTTGTTCAACAATCGAGTTCGTGCAATTATCGGAGGTAAATTCAGTACCGATTCCGACCCGACTGAAAACCTCAAAGAGAATTTGATTGATGACATTTCATTGGAATACATGCTCACCAAACGTGACAATATTTTTATTAAGTTGTTCCGACATACAGATTATGAAAGCATTCTGGAGGGGGAGGTTATTGAAACAGGTGTCGGTTTTGTCATCCGCAAGAAGTTGCTAAAACTGTCCGATCTGTTCCGTTTCATGAAAAACAAAGCCGACAACCAGCAACAATCGGACAGCAACGCTGTAAACGAAACTGCAACCAAGCCTGAAGAACCAACATCGACTGAAAAAGACTCGAAATCAAACCGCAACAAGAAACAACCAGCTCAAACTTCCACAACAGAACCGTCTGACACTGAAATGCAACAAACAGCGAAACTCGACGATAAAACAGCCGTCAACCAATCAACAGAACCTTCACACCCATGAAAATCACAGAACGACATATCATACAGGGTGGCATATTACTCGGACTATGCACCATTGGTTTGTGGTTTGCCGGGTGTTCAACTACACGTCGACTGGCGGCCGATGATGTACTCTATACCGGTGTCAAAAAGATCACGATTAACACAGATACTAGTGGAACTCTTTCCAGCACGGTCGAATCAGCGGTCAAAGATCCTCTATCCGTCAAGCCGAATAATCCTCTATACAGTCCATACGTTCGCACACCTTTCCCAATTGGGTTATGGGCCTACAATTACCTTTATACCGAAAAAGAGAAAGGCTTTAAACATTGGCTATATAACAGATTAGCAAAAAAACCGGTTCTGATCTCTAAGGTACAACCGGATTTACGCACCAAATTAATTGATGACATTTTAGGGAATTACGGATATTTCAATTCAACGACGACTTACGAGCTCCATCCCCGACGCAATCCTCAAAAAGCACGAATAAGCTATCAAGTTCATGTCGGGGCTCCATGGTTTTATGATAGTATTGTCTATCCTCACATGGCAGGCAAGATCGGCACAGCGTTCGACACCTTGCAACACTCCTCTTTAATCCGACTTGGATCCCAATATAATTTAGACACCTTAACCGCTGAACGACAACGGATCTGCGATACACTTCGTAATGCTGGATACTACTTTTTCCGACCGGAGTATATCACTTATCAGGCAGACACCACAGAACGTCCCCGTCGGGTGCAGCTACGCATGCAGATTGTACCCAATGCACCGAAAATGGCATTGCGACCTTATCAAACCGGTGCCATCACAATCAATCTGCAAAATATCCATCCTGGCCAATCAGACACCTTACATCTGCCTCGATATGAACTTATATATCAAGATAAATTGAAAATCAGGCCTAAAGTATTGGCCAATGCAATTACTCTTGACAGTGGCATATTAATCACGCTCCATGATGTAAACCAAAGCATTACCAATCTCAACAAACTCGGTATCTTCCGTTCGGTCAACCTCAACGTAACATCACCCGACTCTCTACAGGGCCGTGATACACTGGATGTACGGATAAACGCAGCCTTTGACTATCCGCTGGAAGCCGAATTAGAGACCAATGTCACCTCAACATCCAACAGCCTATTGGGGCCAGGTCTCTCATTAAAATTAAGTCATAACAACCTGTTTAAGGGAGGGGAAGTGCTCACCTTACGTCTGAACGGTTCGTATGAATGGCAGACGGGCAATCACAATTCAGGTGGGAAAAGTTCATTGCTTAACTCGTATGAATTTGGCTTGGATGCCTCCTTAAATTTCTCGCAGCTACTGTTCCCGGGCATGGCCAACCGGACAACCCAATATCCGACCAACTCCCGCATACAACTCGGTGTTGATTTGCTGAATCGTCCCAAATATTTCAACCTTATTTCATTCAGCACATCACTGGGATATGATTGGCAAAGTTCACCATACAGCCATCACTCCATATCCTTTTTAAAACTCACATACAACAGATTGTTGCACACTACTGCTGAATTCGACTCGACCATGTATGAGAATCCAGCTATTGCATTGAGTTTTCGTAATCAGTTCATTCCAGCATTTACCTACACTTACACATTTGACAAAAGCTACGCACGAAACCGCCTTTATTGGTCAAGCTCCCTCACTTCGGCCGGTAACTTGCTGTACGGAGTAATGAGCATCTTTAACAATGAATCACCCAAAACCATCTTCGGCAATCAATTTGCTCAATTTATCAAAGCCACCAGTGAAATACGTTTTTATCAACGTCTCGGCTCTTCCAGCAGTTGGCTTGCCTATCGATTCATGGTTGGAGCCGCACATCCATACTGCAACTCAGAAGTTATACCTTATAGCGAACAATTTTACATCGGTGGAGCCAACAGTATCCGTGCCTTTACCATTCGTTCATTAGGGCCGGGCAGTTATCGACCACCTTCAAACGACAAAAACGGGTATCTCGATCAAACAGGAACTTTCAAAATGGAAGCCAACGTCGAACTCAGATTCAAGTTGGTCGGCAAACTCAATGGTGCTGTCTTTTTGGATGCCGGAAACATCTGGTTACTGAAAAAAGATCCGAATCGCCCAGGAGCAGAACTATCGTGGCGGAATTTAGGACGGGATATTGCATTAGGAACCGGCTTTGGGCTTCGTTATGACATCAGCTATTTGGTTTTGCGAGCTGATTTGGGTATCGGTATTCACGCGCCTTATGCAACCTCTCGACATGGATACTACAACATGCCCTCGTTCCGAGATGGACTTGGATTCCATTTAGCAATCGGATATCCGTTCTAAACAATATTTGGATTGACCTCTGTCCAACCAATAAGATTTCGGATTCTTTTGCAGACACCGGAATTACTGAAGATTGTCTATTTTTGCATCTGAATATATTAATCTTAACAAGACACAGATGATCAAACTGATAATATTCGATCTGGACGGCACTCTGCTCAACACTCTGGAAGACTTGGCCGTCAGCACCAATCACGCATTGGCTCAGAACGGATTTCCACAGCATGAACTCTCCGAATATCGTTATTTTGTAGGGAATGGCATCACCAAACTGACAGAACGTGCACTGCCCGAAGATCAACGCTCTGAGGAAACGATTATGAAAGTTCGTCAGGATTTTGTCAACTACTATTCGGAACATAACATGGATCGCACCAAACCCTATCCTGGGATTCCGGAGTTGATCGAACAGTTAAAAGCGCAAAAGATTAGTATGGCTGTTGCCTCCAATAAATATCAAGCAGCTACAGCCAAGTTGATTGCCCACTATTTTGCGGATGGAACATTCGCCACCGTGTATGGACAGCGTGACAATGTGCCTGCAAAACCGGATCCGACTGTTGTGTACAATATTTTGGATGAAACCGGATATACACGCGAGGAGACGCTGTATATAGGGGACAGCAGTGTTGATATGCGCACCGCTGCCAACAGCGGACTACGTTCCGTTGCCGTAACATGGGGCTTCCGTCCACGCCAGGAATTGGAAGACAATGGAGCCGTATATATCATTGACCATCCGGAACAGTTGTTAGAGATCATTGAAACGCTGAATCGATAGGGGAGAATTATTTCTGTCGAAAGTTTCGATATTCACGAAAGGGCATTATCTTTGCAAAGCTACAAACAGGGGCTGACCGGTTTTGACAGCAGGTAGAGTCTGATTGTAAGCATGCCGAGCGTTGTGTGGAGGCTCGTAAAAGTGAACGCTCAAACTACAAATGGCAATAATAGCTACGCACTCGCTGCCTAGTTTTACCGAGTAAAACTGCTTAATCCCGCGGTCCAAGGAGGCTGAGGGACGAGTACCTCGCCGAAGACTTTGCCCAATAGTCCAGAGGCATACGGGGTATCATCAGAATTGGGATAGCGTCCGGAAGCTTGTAACGGATTGCGAAATTTTACAAGCTGGGGTCATGATTAGGTCGCCTTCGACCAGGTTGTGACAGGAGGATTAATCGAAGGATAAGCATGTAGAAAGCTTTTGGGTTCCTTGTTTGGACGAGGGTTCGAATCCCTCCAGCTCCACAGGTTTCAAAAGGCATTAATTCTTAACGACACACGCACAGAATTAATGCCTTTTTTTGTATACATAGTAGTTGTATTCAGTTTAGTCCATAGCCCATCATAGAGAGAATATCTCTCACCGGTCATTGGCTCTTTAATTAAATGGTTCAAATTCCATTCCGTAAATTCTTTCCCAATTACGACACTGCTACAACTAGCATGCTTATGCTTAAATGTCAAATAGGGATAGCTATTACAAAACGGGAGACAAATCAATTCAATTTTACATTTCCTATAAGATTCCGTATATTTATGGTCAGTTTGACAATATAGCAGACAACAGCTATAGACAAATCACATTCATAAATCTAACCTATTACTTGAATCTTGCATAAGATTATGGTCATTGATGCAATCCTGTCGTTGGGTTGCAATTCTCCCGATGCTACTGCTTTCATCAGCGTATGCACAATCTGAGCAAATTTTATACGATTTGCGATGTGAGAACTTGGTTGATCCTTTAAGTGTTGACACACACACGCCTCGACTCAGTTGGGAAACTGCCTATTCTGACAAAGGAAATCACCAGTCTGCTTATCAAATTCTTGCAGCAACTGAACCCACCCTCCTCAAAGAGGGTGATGCAGATTTGTGGAACTCAGAGAAAACAACATCATCCGAATCAGTACTCGTAGGTTACAAAGGCAAGCTGACGCCCGACAATCGCTTGGTATATTGGTGTGTGCGAGTGTGGGATCAAAACGGAAAGCCTTCCGCATGGAGCAAACCCGCCCGTTTCGGCGTAGGAATTTCACAAAAGGAATGGTCTGAAGATGATTATATTGGTTTCCCGGCCAATGCAGGCAATCCCCAGTCCCCCCTTTTACGAACTACTATCAATGTAACTGAAGTGGGGAAAACAACTCTGCTTTATGTAAACTCTTTGGGATACCACGAGATTTACATCAACGGACAGAAAGTCGGCAATGAGGTTCTTGCAACAGCGGTTTCTGAAATGGATAAACGATCATTATATCGCACTTATGACGTCACTTCGTATTTGACTGCAGGATCCAATGATTTAGTCATTTGGTTAGGGCAAGGGTGGTTCCGTCCGACAATCCGTTGGGGATTTTATGATGGGCCTCTGGTCAAAGTTCGGTTCGCTACCTATTCAGACGGTAAATGGAAAAACATCTCAATTCATAACGATTCGTGGCAAGCAGCAGAAAGTGGATATTCCAGTCTCGGGAAATGGACTCCGAATCGTTTTGGAGGTGAAAGAATCAATGCAGCGGCCGTACCTCAAAGCATGCA
>OKRW01002607.1_pt1 | contig 12742 bp, 14 predicted proteins | sample 1601151 | NCBI WGS metagenome assembly OKRW01 (sample SAMEA3541471, study PRJEB24748) | human gut metagenome | biome: human gut; feature: human-associated habitat; material: faeces | place: China | collected 2012 | reverse complement strand
CGGCCGGAGATCGCAGAGGAAGGGCCCGTCCGGGCGTCCGGCGGCAGAGGGCCGTCCTTTGAGGAAAAGCGTACCTGCCGTTACTTCAGCTGTTGCGCAAGCGCTTCAAGCTGCTCGTAGCTGATTTGTCCGCCGGAAAAGCTCACCAGGCCGCGAAGCGGCATGTATTGCAGCATGGCTTCCAGCATCTGGTTTGAGATGGCTCCTTCTTCGCCGTCGGAAGTTCCGCCCAGTCCGCCTGCCATCTGATGGAGCAACGGCTGAAGAACAGCCCGGTTTTCCTCGTTTTTCATCAGGTCCATGAAGATGGAATTGACCGTGCGCTTCTGGGGCGGAGCCTCCATGCCCTCCACATACACCGCGCCGCCGGAGGGCAGCAGCACGGCGTTCATATGCTTGGCCAGGGTGGATTTGCCGGAGCCGTTGTGGCCCAGCACCACCACAAAGCTGCCCTTTTCGATGGACAGGGTCACATTGTCCAGGGCGGTGGTCCGGCGCTGGCCCTCCTCCACCGGGTAGGAGAAGGAGAGGGCGTCGGTCTGAATCATTGGCTGCATTGCTTTGTCTCTTTTCTGCGAAATTTTATTTGCTCATCCAGCGGCCGGTGGCTCCGCAGGGCAGCGCCATGCCGGAATCCGTGCACGGCAGGCCCAGCTCGTCCCAGGTGACGTGTCCGCCGAAGCGGCGGCCCACCAGCATCTGCAGGATATAGCCCAGCACCGACGGGGCCAGGCCCGTGGTGTAGGAGTTCAGGATCACAAACAGGGGCTTGTCCGACAGCACCCGGGCGCACAGCTTCACGAAGGGATAGAGATTCTCCTCCAGCTTCCACACCTCGCCGCTGGGACCCCGGCCATAGCTGGGGGGGTCCATGATGATGGCGTCATAGGTCTTGCCCCGGCGAATCTCACGCTCCACGAACTTGGCGCAGTCGTCCACGATCCAGCGGATGGGGGCATCCTGCAGGCCGGAGACCCGGGCGTTTTCCTTGGCCCAGGCCACCATGCCCTTGGCGGCGTCCACATGGCAGACGCTGGCCCCGGCGGCGGCGCAGGCCACCGTGGCCCCGCCGGTATAGGCGAACAGGTTCAGCACCCGGATGGGGCGGCCCGCCCGGCGAATCTGGTCCATGGCAAAGTCCCAGTTGGCGGCCTGCTCCGGGAACAGGCCCGTGTGCTTGAAGTTCATGGGCTTCACCTGGAAGCGGAGGTTTTTATAGGCGATGGGCCAGCTCTCCGGCAGCTTGTTCTTGTCCCAGTGGCCGCCGCCGGTGCTGGAGCGGCTGTAGCGGGCGTTGGCCGTGCGCCAGCCCCGGTTCTTCCGGTCCGACTCCCAGATGGCCTGGGGGTCCGGCCGCACCAGAATCTGGTCGCCCCAGCGCTCCAGCTTTTCTCCGCCGCCGCAGTCCAGCAGCTCATAATCCTTCCAGCCATCCGCGATCCACATAATGGGTATACCTCCGCACATTAAATCAACCCATTATACAATAGACCCGTCCCAGCGTCAAGTGCGGCTTTGGGGCGCAAATTGTGAAAAAATTGTGACTGGAAACGGGCGGAACCCTTGACAACGGCCAGATCTGTGGTAAAATACAGAACGTCAAAGGCAATGACGAGAAGAATCTGCCGCGGAGTGCGCCGCAAGCGAGGCGGGAAAGGGTGTGAGCCCGCCGGGTCACAGGGCAGAGGGCCGTCTCCGAGCCGGCGGCGACGAGCCGCACGCCCCATCCCCGTTATCGGATGACTGAGACGACGGCTGCGGCCGTTAATTAGGGTGGTACCGTGAAGCATCGCTTCGCCCCTATGTGGGGCGGGGCGTTTTTGTTTATCAGGAGGCGATTATGGAGCGGCGTGTAATTGATATGGAAAAGGACCCGCGGCGGGAGCAGTTTCAGCTGTTCAGCGGCTACGCTTTCCCCTACGCCGGGGTAACGGTGCAGCTGGATGTGACGGCCCTGGAGCTGCGGCTGCGGGCGGAGCACAAGCCTATCTTCCTGACCATGCTGTATGTCATTCACCGGGCGGTGAACCGGGTGCCGGAGCTGCGGCGGCGCATTGAGGACGGCCAAGTGGTAGAGTATGACGAGTGCCCGGTATCCTTCACCGAGATGAAGCCAGACGGCAGCTATGCCTATTGCCGGATGGAGTCGGCCCGGGTGCCCTATGAGGACTACATCGCCATGGGACGCGTGCAGCAGGCAGCGGCCCGGCAGGGCGGCACCATCGAAACGGACCGCCGGGCAGAAAGCCCCAGCATCTTTGCCTCCTGCCTGCCGTGGCTGAACTACACGTCCCTGACCCACCCGGCCTGCACTCCGGCGGACAGCAACGTCCGGGTCAGCTGGGGGCAGCTGTTCATGCGCTGTGGCATGACCCAGCTGTCTGTATCCATCCAGGCCCACCACGCCTTGGCGGACGGATGGCACATCGCGCAGTTTTACCGGGCCCTGGAGGAGGAGATCGCCGCCCTGTGCCCCACAGAAGAAAATCAGTAAAAACAATTTGAGATAAAGGAGTAATGAACCATGTCCCATCCCTATCACGGCCTGAACGAGCTGCGGGAAATGTTCCTGAAGTTCTTTGAAACCAAAGGCCACCTGCGTCTGCCCAGCTTTTCCCTGGTGCCTCAGAACGACAAGTCCATCCTGCTGATCAACGCCGGTATGACCCCCATGAAGCCCTGGTTCAAGGGCGAGGAGGAGCCGCCCTGCCACCGGGTGTGCACCTGTCAGAAGTGCATCCGCACCGGCGATATCGACAACGTGGGCAAAACCGCCCGCCACGGCACCTACTTTGAGATGCTGGGCAACTTCTCCTTCGGCGACTATTTCAAGCACGAGGCCATTGCCTGGAGCTGGGAATTTCTGACCAGCCCCCAGTGGGTGGGCCTGGAGGCCGACCGGCTGTATCCCTCCATCTATCTGGACGACGACGAGGCCTTCGACATCTGGAACAAGGAGATCGGCATCCCCAAGGAGCGGATCTTCCGCTTCGGCAAGGAGGACAACTTCTGGGAGCACGGCTCCGGCCCCTGCGGCCCCTGCTCCGAGATCTACTATGACCGCGGGCCGGAGTTCGGCTGCGGCAAGCCCGGGTGCACCGTGGGCTGCGACTGCGACCGGTATATCGAGATCTGGAACAACGTGTTCTCCCAGTTTGACAACGACGGCCACGGCAACTATACCGAGCTGAAGCAGAAGAACATCGACACCGGTATGGGGTTGGAGCGCCTGGCCTGCGTGTGCCAGAATGTGGAGAGCCTGTTCGATGTGGACACCGTGATGAACATCACCCACAAGGTGTCTGAGCTCACCGGGGCCCACTACGGCGAGACGGAAAAGCGGGATGTGTCCCTGCGGGTCATCACCGATCACATCCGCTCTGCCACGTTTATGATCTGCGACGGTATCCTCCCCTCCAACGAGGGCAGGGGCTATGTGCTGCGCCGCCTGCTGCGCCGGGCCGCCCGCCACGGGAAGCTCCTGGGCGTCAATGAGCCGTTCCTGTATCAGGTGGTGGACACCGTGATCCATGAAAACCAGGGACAGTATCCTGATCTGCTGGAAAAGCAGACGTATATCACCAAGGTCATCCGCACCGAGGAGGAGAATTTCGGCCGCACCATCGACGGCGGCATGAAGATCTTCTCCGACCTGCTGGCGGAGCACCAGGCCAAGGGGGAGAAGGTTTTCTCCGGCGCCGACGCCTTCCGGCTGTATGATACCTTCGGCTTCCCCATCGACCTGACGGCGGAAATGGTGGCCGAGCAGGGCATGACTGTGGACGAGGAGAGCTTCCGCCAGCTGATGCAGGAGCAGAAGCAGCGGGCCCGTGAGGCCCGGAAGGCTCTGGGCGACCTGGGCTGGGCCGGTGTGGAGTTCGGAAAGGACATCCCCGCCACGGAGTTTGTGGGCTATGACCACGACGAGTTCGACGCCACGGTGGTGGCCCTGGTGGCCGACGACGAGCTGCGGGGCGAGATCCCCGCCGGGTCCGACGCCGTGGTGGTGCTGGACAAGTCTCCCTTCTATGCGGAGATGGGCGGCCAGGCGGCCGACCACGGCACCATCAGCGCAGACGGCATTCTGTTCACCGTGTCCGACGTGCAGAAGAACAAGGGCGGCAAGTTCATGCACTATGGCCGCCTGACGGAGGGCACCCTCCATGTGGGCGACACCGTCCACGCCGCCATTGATACCGAGCGCCGCAAGGCCATCCGCCGGGCCCACAGCACCACCCACCTGCTGGATGCGGCCCTGAAGAAGGTGCTAGGCGAGCATGTGCACCAGGCGGGCTCCCTGGTGGAGCCGGACCGTCTGCGCTTCGACTTCACTCACTTCGAGGCCATCACCCCGGAGGAGCTGCATCAGGTGGAGGAGCTGGTCAATGACGCCATTCTGGAGGGCTATCCCGTGGTGACGGAGGTGCTGCCCATCGAGGAGGCCAAGAAAAAGGGCGCCGTGGCCATGTTCGGCGAAAAGTACGGCGACACCGTCCGCGTGGTGGAGATGGGTGATGTGTCCATCGAGTTCTGCGGCGGCACCCATGTGGACAACACCGCCAAGGCCGGCCCCTTCCGGGTGAAGTCCGAGACCAGCGTGGCCTCCGGCGTGCGCCGGATCGAGGCCACCTGCGGCAAGCTGAGCCTGCAGGGCATGGAGCGCAGCCAGGGCGTTCTGCACAAGGCGGCGCAGTTCCTGAAAACCGCACCTGCCGGACTGCTGGAGCGCATGGAGCAGCAGGCCAACGAGATGAAGCAGCTGCGCCAGGCACTGGATAAGCTAAAGGCCGAGGCGTCCCTGGGCGAGGCCAAGCAGTTCCTGGCCTCCGCCAAAACCGTGAAGGGCCTGCACGTGATCACCACCACCCGCACCGGCATGGACACCGCCGCCATGCGCACCATGGGCGACTTCCTGCGGGATAAGGACCCCAGCGTTGTGGCGGTCATCGCCAGCATCAACGGCGAAAAGGTATCCTTCCTGGCCGTGTGCGGCAAGGAGGCCGTGGCCCGGGGCATCAAGGCCGGCGACCTGGTCCGGGCCGTGTCCGCCGTGTGCGGCGGCAAGGGCGGAGGCAAGCCAGATTCCGCTATGGGCGGCGGCACCGAATTGCTGAAGGTGGACGACGCCCTGGCTTCCGTGGACGATTTTGTGTCGGAAAAGCTCTCCTGAAGCCGGGAGAGTGGAAATAACGAAAGGAGCATGACTATGCGAGACGACAACTGCCTGTTCTGCAAAATTGTCGGCGGGGATATCCCCTCCAACAAGCTGTATGAAGACGAGCTGTGCTACGCCTTTTACGACATCGCGCCTCAGGCCCCCACGCACTTCCTGGTGATCCCCAAGGAGCACATCGGCTCCGTGGCGGAGGTAAACGGCGGCAACAGCGCCGTGGTGGCCCACATCTTCGAGGTCATCGCCCGGCTGTGCCGGGAGCAGGGGCTGGAGAGCTACCGCGTGGTGTCCAACATCGGTGAGCAGGCCGGTCAGAGTGTGCATCACCTGCACTTCCATGTGCTGTCCGGCCGGGATATGACCTGGCCTCCGGGCTAAGGAACATGAAAAAGGCCTGTATCCTGCTGGCCAGTCCCCGGAAGCAGGGCAACACCGCCGCGCTGACGGCGCCCTTTGCGGCGGAGCTGGAAAAGCTGGGCTGGTCCTGCCGGACGGTCTGGCTATATGACCTGGAGGTCCGGCCCTGCCGGGCCTGCCGGGTGTGTCAGCAGGATTGGACGGTGTTCGGCTGCCCCCAGGAAGACGACATGCAGGAGATTTTCGACAGCGTGCTGGCCTGCGACCTGTTGGTGCTGGCCACGCCCATCTACTCCTGGTACTGCACCCCGCCCATGAAGGCGGTCCTGGACCGGCTGGTATACGGAATGAACAAGTATTATGGCCGGGAGAAGGGGCCGTCCCTGTGGGAGGACAAGCCTGTGGCCCTGATCGCCACCTGCGGCTATCCCGTGGAAAAGGGCGCGGACCTTTGGGAGGCCGGGATGCAGCGTTACTGTAAGCACTCCCGTCTGCGGCTGCTGGGTATGCTGGCCCAGCGGCACCGGGGCTATGACACGGTGTTCATGGACCCGGAAAAGGCCCGCTTGGCGGCGGAATTTGCCCGGAAGGTAAACGAAAGCATCTGAATACGCACAAACGCCGGGCCCCGATGGGGTCCGGCGTTTTGTTTTATTCTGCCAGCGGCAGACGGACGATGAAGGTGCTCCCCTCCCCTATCCGGCTGTCCACGGTGACGGAGCCGCCGTGGAGCCGGGCCGCCTGCTGCACCATGGACAGGCCCAGGCCGCTGCCGTCCTTGCCCCGGGCGGCGTCCACCTGGTAAAAGCGCTGGAAGATGCGCTCCCGGTCCTCCGGGGCGATGCCGCTGCCGTCGTCCCGGACGGACAGCACGGCCCATTGGCCCTCCCGGCGCAGATCCACCCACACATGGCCGTTGGGCTTCCCGTAGCGATAGGCGTTGGAGATCAGGTTCGTCAGCAGCCGGGACAGCCGGGTCACGTCCCCGTTTACCAGCAGGTCCGGCTGGGTATGCACCGCCAGCGTGGTGCCCTCCGGGGCCAGATGGGCCTGCTCCTCGCAGAGGACCTCCACCAGCTGGCTCAGGTCCGCCGTTTCCAGCTGGAGCTTCTGTGTGCCCTGCTCCAGCCGGGTGATGTGCAGCAGCTGACCGATGAGCCGGGACATCTGCTGCCCCTGGCGGCGGATCACGTCCACGGATTGGCGATAGTCCTCCTCCGTGGGCTGTCCGTGGTCCAGACCGGCCAGGATCACCGCCACCGGCGTCCGCAGCTCATGAGAGGCGTCGGAGGTGAATTGCCGCTCCGCCTCGAAGGACCGCTCCAGCCGGTCGGCGTTGCGGGTCACCACGGACACCACCTGGGCCGCCGGAGGCTTGGTGACCTGGTTGTGGTTCATGAGCATCACGAACACCAGCATCAGGGAGGAAATGACCACCATCACCACGGTGAACCAGATGGTCATGCGGACCTTGATGGAGATATGTCTCATACGCCCTCCTTCAGCACCCAGCCCATGCCCCGGACCGTGTGCAGCAGCTTTTTCTCGTGGCCGCCGTCCAGCTTTTTGCGCAGATAGCTGATGTATACGTCCACCACATTGGTGTCTCCGGCGTAGTCATAGTTCCAGAGGTTGTTTTCGATCTGCTCCCGGGAGAGGATGATGCCCTTGTTGCGGATCAGATACTCCAGCAGGGCGTATTCCCGGGCGGAGCGGCGCAGCTGGGGCTGATTCTCGGCAAACAGAAGGCGCATAGGGGGATCCCTCCTCTTTTATAAAGCATGGCGGCGCCGCCCGCAGGATGGGATAGGCGGCGTCGCCGGGTCTCGGTATCAGCGCAACAGATTTTGGCCGGTTTTTCAAGAGGCCAGCTGGAGAATGGTGGCGACATCCGCCACGCCCCGGTACTTCTCCACCAGGTACTGCTCGATGTAGGCAGCCTCGGCGGCGGTCTGCAGACCGTCATACTCCTCCAGGGGGCGCTGGAGCATCACCCGCAGGTCGATGCCGTTCTCGGTGACCCGGCGCTCCAGGATCAGGCCCTCAGCCAGGCGGCAGGTGGTGATGGTGTCGATATGATTACGGATGGTCTTTTTTTTAAGTTGTTCCTCCTTGATATTCTTGTTTCGGGGTGTCTCCCCTTCGTTCTGGTGCTATCTTACGGCGGAAATATTAGAGGAACATTAATGCTTTTTAAATTAATTATAAACTGCCGGGCAGAAAAACGGGGGCCTCCTGAATGGGAGGCCCCCGGGGCTGGTTGATTGATTTTACACAGAGAACAGGATGTCGGCGTAGGTGGGATAGGGCCAGTATTCCGCGGCGGTCAGGGATTCCAGCCGGTCGATGGACTGGCGGGCCTCCTCCATGCGGCGGCCGATCTCCTCCCGGTAGTACCGGGCGGCCTCGATGCCGCCCTCGGCGTCGGGGGCCTGGTCCATGGCCTGCTCCATGGCCGCCATGGTGTCGTACAGGCTGGCGGTCAGGCTGGAGAGCTTGGACAGCAGGTCCTCCTCCACTCGGCAGGGGACCACCAGCTCCCGCTTGCGCAGGATGGCCTGGGTCAGGTCCGCCGTGTAGCGGTTCACCGCCGGGAGAATGCCCCGCATGACAATATCCCGCAGGGTAGCCGCCTCGATGGACGTGACCTTGCAGTAATTCTCCAGGTGAATTTCATACCGGGCCCGCATCTCCGTCTCGCTGAGGATGTTGTGACCGGAGAACAGGCGGATGTTCTTGGGGTCGATATAGGCGGGCATGCAGTCCACGGTGTCCCGCAGGTTGCTGAGGCCCCGGCGCTGGGCCTCCCGGACCCAGTCCCCGCCGTAGCCGTTGCCGTTGAAGATGATGCGCTGGTGGGCCTTGAAGGTGTCATGCAGCAGGTTCTGCAGGTCCGCCCGGAAGTCGTTGGACTGCTCCAGAATGTCCGCGAACTCCTCCAGCTCCTGGGCCATGATGGTGTTGAGCACCACGTTGGGGCTGGCGATGGACTGGGAGGAGCCCAGCATACGGAACTCGAACTTGTTGCCGGTGAAGGCCAGGGGCGAGGTACGGTTGCGGTCTGTGGTGTCCTGGGGAATCTCCGGCAGGGTGTCTACGCCGATCTCCAGCTTCCGCTTGGCCTTGTCCACATAGGCCTGGCCGTTGATGATGGAATCCAGGATGGCCGTCAGCTCATCGCCCAGGAACACGGAGATGATGGCCGGAGGGGCCTCGTTGCCGCCCAGCCGGTGGTCGTTGCCGGGGTAGGACACGCAGCAGCGCAGCATATCCTGATATTCGTCCACGCCCTTGATAAACGCCGCCAGGAACAGCAGGAACTGGGCGTTCTGGCTGGGGGTCTTGCCGGGTTTGAGCAGATTCTCGCCGGTGTCCGTGGCCAGGGACCAGTTGTCGTGCTTGCCGCTGCCGTTGATGCCGGCAAAGGGCTTCTCGTGCAGCAGGCACACCAGACCGTGGCGGTCGGCCACCTTTTTCAGAAACTCCATGGTCAGCTGGTTGTGGTCGCAGGTGCTGTTGGCATCGGAATACACCTGGGCCACCTCGTGCTGGGCGGGGGCCACCTCGTTGTGCTCCGTCTTGGCGGGAACGCCCACCTTCCACAGCTCCTGATCCAGCTCGTGCATGAATTCCGCCACCCGGGGCTTGATGGCCCCGTAATAGTGGTCGTCCAGCTCCTGACCCTTGGGGGGTTTGGCGCCGAACAGGGTCCGGCCGCAGAGGAGCAGGTCCTCCCGGCGGCGGTACATCTCCTTGTCGATAAGGAAATACTCCTGCTCCGGACCCACCTGGGCGGTGACGTGCTGGGCCTGGGTGTTGCCGAACAGCCGCAGGATGCGGATGCTCTGGGTGTCCAGCAGCTTCATGGAACGCAGCAGGGGGGTCTTTTTGTCCAGAGTCTCGCCGCCGTAGGAACAGAAAATGGTGGGGATATACAGGGTTTTGTCCTTCACAAAGGCGTAGGACGTGGGGTCCCAGGCGGTGTAGCCCCGGGCCTCGAAGGTGGCCCGCAGGCCGCCGGAGGGGAAGCTGGAGGCGTCCGCCTCGCCCCGGGACAGTTCCTTGCCGGACAGCTCCATCAGCACGCCGGTGGGCCCCTGGGGAGCGATGAAGCTGTCGTGCTTTTCGGCGGTGAAGCCGGTCATGGGCTGGAACCAGTGGGTATAGTGGGTGGCCCCCTTTTCAATGGCCCAATCCTTCATGGCGGAGGCGATCTCGTCGGCGATGGAGCGATCCAAAGACGTTCCCTGCACCAGGCACTGCTGCCAAGCATCGTAGATGTGGGCCGGCAGACGCTGTCGCATCTGCTCCTGTGTGAACACCATGCTTCCGAACAGTTCAGGGATACTTGTGACTTTTTCGTTCATTGTAAGGCTCCTTTCGCCGCACTTGCGGTCTGTAGTTTTATCTTTCAGCGGGCAATGCCCGCAGGAACAGCATCAGATCAGCCGCGCCAGCGCCTCCATAACAACGGGGGTGACATACGCCTCCACGGCGGCGGCCGCCAGCAGCAGGGGGACAATGTGCATCACCAGCAGCCGCAGCAGGTTCAGCACCACCGGCCCCACCAGGCCCTTCTCGTTGCGCCGCACATAGCGCACCAGGGTCCGGCACAGGTACAGGCCCCCGGCCATGGCCAGAAACAGGGCCGGCAGCTCGAAAATCCCGTGGGGCAGCGTCCCCGCGCCGTAGTACCACAGGGGCAGACCCAGCTGCACATAGTACGAGGCGAAGCCGCCGAACATCATGGCGTTGATGCCCAGGGACACCGCAGGCAGATACAGAAACGGGATGAATCCATAGCCCATGGCCAGGGCGCAGGCCTGGAGATTGTTGAGAAACAGCCCCAGAGCGCTGAAATTCCCTTCCGCGTCCACGATGCCCCGGTCCGCGATCTGCTCCCGGAACAGCTCAATCAGCCGCTCAATGGGGGCGGGATAGCGCAGGGTCACCAGATAGCTGACCACCATGACCACGGCAAAGGCCAGGGCCGTCATGCCGAAGGCACGGCCGAAGCCGTCCCGGTAAAACCCGTGCAGCTGCTGCCGCTGCCGCGCCAGCCATTTCAGCATGCCGTCAGCATGGAGAGCCCCTGGCGAAGCCTGCGCAGGGTCTCCTCCCGGCCCAGAATGCGGCAGATCTCCACCGCGCCGCCGGGGGTCACCAGCTTGCCCGCCGCCGCAATGCGCACGGGCCACATGAGGGTGGCGTTCTTCACCTCCAGGGACGCGGCCAGATTCACCAGGCCGTCATGGATGCTCTCGTCGGTCCAGTCCGGCAGGGCCTCCAGCATGGGAATGGCGGCCTCCAGCATCCGGGCGCACACCTCGGGGTTGGTCTTGGACTTTTTGTTGGTATAGAAATCCACCGGGTACTCCGGCAGGGCGTCGAAGAAGTCCACCTTCTCGGGAATCTCCATCAGCCGCTCGCACCGGGCCTGCAGCAGGGCGGCGATGGCCGCCGGGTCATAGGCAGGATTCTGGACGCTCTGGCGGATGTAGGGCTCCGCCGCCCTGGCAAAGGCCGCAGGCTCCATGCTCCGCAGATACACGGCGTTGAAGTGGTCCAGCTTGGCCCGGTCGAAAATGGCCGGGGACTTGGAAATGCCGGTGATGTCGAAGGCCCGGGTCAGGCCCTCCAGGTCGAAAATCTCCTGCTCCGCCAGGTCGCCCTTGGGGCTCCAGCCCAGCAGGGCTACATAATTGAGGATGGCCTCCGTCAGATAGCCCTGGGCCTTCAGGTCCTCATAGGAGGGGTCCCCATGGCGCTTGGACATCTTGTTCTGGGCGTCCCGCATCACCGGGGAGCAGTGCACATAGGTGGGCACCTCCCAGCCGAAGGCGTGATACAGCAGGTCATACTTGGGGGCCGAGGACAGGTACTCACTGCCCCGGACCACATGGGTGATGCCCATGAGGTGGTCGTCGATGACGTTGGCGAAATTATAGGTGGGCAGGCCGTCCCGCTTCATCAGCACCTGGTCGTCCAGGGTGCTGTTTTCCACGGTGATGTCGCCGAAAATGGCATCATGGAAGGTGGTGACGCCCTCCGCCGGAATGCGCTGACGGATGACATAGGGCTCGCCTGCGGCCACACGGCGCTCCGCCTCCTCCAGGGGCAGGTCGCGGCAGGGGTCCGCCGCCCGGTCAAACTCGCCGGAATCCTCCTCAGACTCCGTCTTTTCACAGAAGCAGTAATACGCGCCGCCCTTTTCCACCAGCAGCCGGGCATACTTTCTGCCAAACATCGTATACAGCGCAAGAGGCGAAGAGGTTGTTCTGTCTGTTGTAAATGGTAAGATCGTGATGAAAGACCGGAAGCTGGTCAATGTAGATGAAATGGAATATATGTCTAAGATGAATGACTGCCCGGATGATATCGGCAAACGTGCAGCTGATGAGTTCTTTGCGATCAATGGAACCAACGCTCAGTTCATGCGTGAAGAAAAACTTTAATTCCGGGAGACTGTATATATGATTTATCTGATTGCTGCCATTTGTGCAAATCTGTGCATGACATTTCTGATGCGCTATTCGGAGCACCATAACGGCAACTGTTATGCACTGAACATCTGGAATTATCTGGCTGGAAGCCTGATAAGTCTCTTGCTGTTACAGGACAAATCTCTGATCTGGAGTGGCAATGCAGTGACCTGGGGTGCCGGTGTCGTAAATGGTATCGGCTTCCTTGCCGCACTGGTACTGCTCCAGATCAGTATACGGAGAAACGGTGCACCGTTAACAACCACATTTAACAGACTGGGCATTCTGATTCCTACGATCCTGTCGATTTTTCTCTTTGATGAGATTCCGCAGATCATACAGATAGCCGGACTCCTACTCTGCATCTTCGCCATCATCTTCATGAACAGCGGAGATAGCTCCGAGCGTCCGAACTTCAACATCGGACTGATCCTGGTCTTCTTACTGGGCGGCACACTGGACACCATCTCCAAAATATTCAGCCGCTATAATAACGCAGACAGCCAGACCTGCTTTGTGCTGTATACATTTCTTGCTGCCTTTGTGATCAGCATCCTGCTCTTCTTTAAAAAGGGGCCTCGTATGAGCCTGCAGGACGCACTGATCGGTATCGGCGTCGGAATCCCGAATCAGCTCTGTACACTGTTCCTGTTGCGAGCCGCATCAAGACTTCCGGCATACATCGTCTATCCGACCTACAGTGCCAGTCTGATCCTGTTAGTAAATATCA
>OKRW01002606.1_pt1 | contig 12742 bp, 11 predicted proteins | sample 1601151 | NCBI WGS metagenome assembly OKRW01 (sample SAMEA3541471, study PRJEB24748) | human gut metagenome | biome: human gut; feature: human-associated habitat; material: faeces | place: China | collected 2012 | reverse complement strand
CCGCTGAAAAATACGCGCGCATGGTCGCCAAGGCACGCGCGCCGCCGAAGCACCACAGCCAGCCGCAGGGGCTGGCAAAAACATAGGCCATCGACCGGATGATGACGATAAGCAGCACAACGCTGACCACAAGGGTCAGGATGTCGGTCAGGGTGCTGCCGCCACTGCTCTGCCCGCCCTGATAGCCGGGCTGCACGGTGCTGCCGTTACCGGTGCCGCCGGAAAGGCTGACCCCGTAAATATCCGCGATGGTGTTTGCCACGTTGCGGGCACAGGTGGTCACCGCGCCGTCATAATCCTTTGCGGCGAACTGGTTCTCCATGGTCTGGGCGATGGCGCTGGACTGCTTTGCCAGCGTGGTGTTGCGGAAGCCATCGCCATAGGTCAGGTAGTAGTCGCCGTCCGCGTACTGCGCCGACTCCATCACCAGCAGAATCAGCACGCCATTATTGTTGGAGGACGAACCGATGCCCCACGCGTTGAAAGCCTGTGTGGCGTAATCCTCCGTGGAATCATTGCCCGTGTATTCTACTGTCAGTACACCGATCTGCGCGCCGCTGCAGCTGGATTCCAACTGGGCGTTCAGTTCGGTGATGGTCTGCACGGTGCTGCTGCTCAGCACACCGGCATCGTCCACCACGCACTGATCCTTGGGCAGGCTGGGCAGCTGGGCGGCAAAGGCCGCCGGGCACAGCACTGCCGCACTGACCACCACGGCCAGCACCAGTGCGCTGATGCGTTTTGCAAAGTTTTTCATGCGAAGGGCTCAACCTCCTTCACGCCGGACAAAGCGCCCAGCACACTGGCCGGGAAGCCGCCGACTTCATTCTGATATTCATACACCGCCGTATTGTACTGCAAGGTACCAATGATGGTGGCCGCACTGTTGAATTGGCCGTACTGCCCCTGCACCGCGCCCATCTTCATGGGGTCATCGGCCTGCTCCTGCAACTTTGCATACAGCTGGTCGATGGCAGCGCCCAGTGCCTGATCGGCCTGATACAGCGCGTGCATCGTGCTGCCCTGATAATAGGGCAGCGAGGTCAGCGTCTGGCTTTTGCCGCCGTTCTGCACCGCCTGCAGGCAAGCGGAGAAATCGTTCAGCGCAGTCTGTGCAGCCAGCACCTCGGCGCTGTCTGCACCAAGAGTATTGGAGGCGGTGGTCAGGATGTTCGCCGCCGTATTCTCCCGGGTGGTCAGCTCCTCGCTCAGGTTATAACCGTTGTCGGCGGCGACCCCTGCGGTGAACCACTGACGGGCAGTGTTGTACTTGCCGCGCAGCTTGGCGCTGCCAAAGCCGAAAAAAGCGGCCAGCATCACCACCACGCTCAAGGCCAGCGCCGCCGCCCGGGTGGAAAACGCTGCGGGCAGCTTTGCTTCCAGTGCGGCCAGCTTCTGCTGGCGGGGCGTCAGCCTTACGGCCTGCTCCGGCTTTGCCTTTTCGCGGTAGCTGCCCGCGTCAAAGCCGCCGGGAGCGGTTTGTTTGTTCTGAGAAAAATCAGCGTTTGCCATTTCAGCTCCGGATCTCCATCATTTTGGTTTTCAGTTCGTCCTCGATGCGGGTCAGCTCCTGCTCGGCGGCGGCGCGCTTTGCGCGGCCCTCGCTCTGGATCTTGTTCAGCTCGTCCAGCGTCTCGATCAGGCTCTTGTTGGTCTGCTGCAAAGTCTCGATATCCACGATGCCGCGCTGGCTCTCCTTGGCGGTCTCGATGGTGCCCAGCTTCAGCGCCTCGGCGTTCTTCTTCAGCAGATCGTTGGTCATGTTGGTCACAGCGCGCTCTGCCTGCATGGCCTGCTGGCTGTGTGCCAGACCCAGTGCCAGCACCATCTGGTTCTTCCACAGCGGGATGGTGTTCACGATGGTGGACTGGATCTTTTCTGCCATCATGGTATTGTTGTTTTGCAGCAGACGGATCTGGGGGCCCATCTGCAAGCTGATGTTGCGGGTCAGTTCCAGATCATACAGCTTTTTCTCAAAGCGCTCGCACTGGTCGGCAAGGTCACGGGCGGCCTGTGCATCCTCCGGCAGACCGGAGACCTTGGCCTTATCCATAGCCTGCTGCAGTTCGTTGGCACGCACATCGGCCAGCTTTTTCTTGCCGGCAAGGATATACATGCTCAGCTCCTTGAAGTAGGCCATGTTCAGCTCGTACATTTTGTCCAGCATGGCGATATCCTTGAGCAGCTGCACCTGATGGGCTTCCAGCATGGACTGGATCTTTTCCACGTTGGTCTCGGTCTTGTCGTACTTGGTCTTGAGGGCATCCAGCTGGCTGGTCTTTTTCTTGAAGAAGCCCATAATGCCCTTTTGCTGCTCCTCATTGGCGTCAAAGCTCTTCAGCTCGCCAATGAGGTCGGTGATCATATCGCCCACCTCACCCAGATCCTTGGTGGACACCTTGGAGAGGGCTGCTTCGGAGAAATCGCCGATCTTCTTCTGGCAGGCGGAGCCGTACTGCAGCACCTGCTGGCTGTTGGTGATATCGATCTTCTGGGCAAACTGATCCACCATGGCCTGCTCCTCGGGGGTCAGGTTCACCTGTGCCTCCGGGGCAGGGGCAGCGGCGGGCTTTTCCTCCTGCGGCACAGCAGCGGGGGTGGGGTCCAGCGTCAGGGTGGGCACTGCGGGGGCATCCAGATCAAAGTTCAGAGTATTGTCAGCCATAAGTGATTCCTTCCTTTCAAAATCCCGAGGGAATGTTCCGTTTTTACTTGCTCAGACCCTGCCCTTTCAGCATATTCTGCAAAACGGTCAGGTCTGCGGACAGGTCCATGCTCTCTGCCGCATACAGGGCATCCAGCTGGTTTTCAAAAGCCGTGGCAATGGAGGCGGCGTTGTGCTCCACCTCGGCGCGGATGGCGGCGGCGTTCTCGCCCCGCACACCCTGCTTTGCAAGCTTTGCGTACTGCTGCAAAACATTTACGGCGTCCGGCAGATAGTAGTTGGCAAACCGGCGCACCTGCTTTGCCTTGGTGGGGTTTGCTTCCACCGCTTCCACGATGGAGCGTCCCGCCTTTTCCATGCGGGTCATGGCGGCAGACAGCTGCGGGTCGGGCAAAGCCTCGTTCAGTGCGTGCAGGGTGTCCAGCTTCTGCTGGATATCGGTCAGCATCTGGTCCACATCCTCCACACCGGTGTGGAAGGGTACTTCGTGCTCCACCACCCGGGGCGGGCAGGTCTTCTTTGCCACGCCAAAGGCCACGGCGGCACCGCCCAGCGCCACCAGCAGCGCCCATAATTTATACACCGGCAACACCGCGCACAGCACCACGAACACCAGCGCCATGGCGTAAAAAGGCAGCACGCTGGGCTTTTGGGTGCGGATGATCTTGCTCATGGTCATTTCTCCTTGTCCGGGGCAGTGCGCCCCTTATGATATCCATAATACAACGTCCGCAAAAAAACGCAAGTATCCCGCAAAAGAATTTACAGCCTTGTCATCATTTTACGATCCAGTCCGCCAGCGCAGCGCCCCAAAGTTCCTCCAGCCGGGCGGGGCTGCAGGCGGCGTTGGCGGGGCTTGTACTTGGCAGACGGACAGCCGGGATGCCGGTAAGCGGCTGCTGATATTTTGTGTAGATACGGTAGGCTGTGGCACCGTTGCAGAACACCGCCCGGATGGGTGCTTTGCGCAGCAGCCCGGCGATATCGTTGGGCACCACATCCCGGATGGAGGCATCCGATGCGCCGGTGATGGTGCAGCTTTCCAGCGTGTCCCACAGCGCCAGCCCGTGGCGCAAAAGCAGCTGCTTTTTGGCGGCGATATCCTCCCGCGCGGGCAGCGGCTCCCCGGTCAGCGCCGCCAGCAGCGGCCAGAACCGATTTTGCGGATGGCCGTAGTAAAAGGCCATCTCCCGGCTTTTGGGGCTGGGCCATGTGCCTAAAATCAGCGCCCGGCTGCGGTCATCGTACACCGGTGCAAAGCTCATAAGCTGCCGCCTGCGCTTTCAATATTGCCCCATGCGGAGCCAAAATCTTTGCCGGAGGGCTCCGCGCGGGGGCCGTCGAACCACAGTTCCTCGATCAGCGCCGCCACGCCGTCCTCCCGCACGTCCCCGATGATCCGGTCGGCAGCGGCCTTGGCGTCCGGGGTGCCGTTTGCCATGCAGGCACTCAGGCCGGCTGCCTTCAGCATCCCCACATCGTTGGCAGAATCGCCCACAGCCACGGCATCCGCCAGCGTAAGCCCCATCTGTGCACACAGGTCGGCAAGCCCTACGCCCTTATCCATGCCGCCGCGTACGATATCGTAGTAGCAGTAGCCGTCCGCGTTCTGCGCGCCCGTCTGCATCCAGTGCAGGCCAAGGTAGCCGTATTTTTCGTGGAAGCGCTCCACTTCCTGCGGCGGCATGGCGGCAAAGGCGGCGTGGGGCATATCCACCAGATGCCTGTCCTGATCTTCTCCGTCCACGCAGTCCAGCCCGGGGCTGTTCATCATCTGATAGCCGGTGTGCAGATACTCGTACTCGCAGTAGGCGTAATAGGCATCCCGGAAGTTGAATTGCAGCGGGTAGTTATAATCCTCACAAAAATCCACCAGCACATACATCTCCTCGCTGGTAAGCGGATGCTCGGCTATTACGTTGCCCTGCCTGTCCACCACGCAGGCACCGTTGCAGGTAATGGCGTAGTCGTACCGGATGCCGCCCAACTGGTTTTTGTCCCGGATGCCCGGGTAAGAGCGGCCGGTGCTGAGCACAAACTTACCCCCGGCGGCTTGCAGCTTTTTTACCGCCTTTACCACCGCCGGGCGGGGCTTTGCCTCCCCAAAGGGCATCAGCGTGTTGTCGTAATCGCTTGCCAGAATCTTATATTGCATGGTCATCTCTCCTGTGTGCATCGTTTTCTCCCAGTATAACACATTTCAAAGTCCAGCGGGAGAGGGAGAAAAGAAAAATGGGACAGCAGAATACCCGCAGGCATCCCACTGTCCCGAAATCCAAAATATTTTCCTTATCAGGCAAACACCGCCACGACCACCTGCATGGCCACGCCCACAAAGGCACCGGCGGCCCATGTCAGGCCGGTGATGAAGAGGTTCTGCTTCCACGAGGGGTTGGCGCGCCACAGCACTGCCAGACCCACACCCGCACCGGTGCACAGCCCCGCCACAAGGCTGGAAAAGCGCAGCGCACCCTCCACATACAGCTGGGTCAGCAGCACGCTGGCGGCGCAGTTGGGGATCAAGCCCACCAGAGCCGCTACCACCGGCTGGAAGAAGCCCATACCGCCCAGCATCTCGGCGAACACGTCCTCGCCCACACCCTCTACGATCATGCCGAACACCAGACTGAAAGCGAAGATGAACACAAAGATCTCCAGCGTGTGGCGCAGCGCTGCCTGCCAGATGGGCTTTTCGTTGCCCTCGGCATCGCTGTGCTCCTCGTGGCAGTCCACCTCGTCCGCATGGCCGGTGTAGCCGCCCCGCAGCCCTTTGGGCAGCACGCCCCGCAGCACAAAATCCAGCACAAAGCCCACCACGATGGCGTACACCACCTTAATGACCATCAGGACGGCCAGCTTATCCCAGTAGGCGGGCATGGAGACCAGCAGCGGGATGGCCTCATCGCTGGTGGCAAGGTACACCGCCATCAGCGTACCCAGCGTGATGACCCGGGAGGCGTAGAAGTTGGACGCAATGGCGGAGAAGCCGCACTGCGGCACACAGCCCAGTACCGCGCCCGGCACAGCGCCCCAGCGCCCGCCGCCCGCAAGCAGCGCTTCGATACGCTCGCCGTGGCGGTGCTCGATATACTCGATCAGCAGGTAGGCCAGAAACAGAAAGGGCAGCATCTTGGCGGTATCCACCAAGGTTTCGCCCAAAACATCCAGAAACAGTTCCATAAATAATCGCTCCAAAGACCCGCAGGGGGTCGTCTTTCTCAACAATTTGCAATCAGTTTGCATTTTCGTGCAGGGAAGATTATACACGATATGCTTCCCAATTGCAATACCAAATTGCAAATTGGTTGCAATTTTATGTTATGGAACGCTGCAGCGCTTAAAAAGCGTGAAAAAGAGGTTCTGAAAAGCCCGCAGGCTTTTCAGAACCTCAAAATTTCAAATCGTTCTTCCGCTGATGATGCGCAGAGCAAAGCGGAGCGCATTTTAAATCGTTCCACTCTGAAAGAAAAAGGACCGCTGCGCAAAAAACGCAACAGTCCTTTTAAGATTCATTCTTGGGGCATCATGGCATCAAACCATCCCATCAGCTCCGCAGCCATCTGTTCCAGCCGGGTCTCCGGCTGCCATGCAGGCTGTGCAGGCTCCGGGGGCAGTGCCTGTTCCGGGGCGCAGAGGCTTTCTTCCGTTTCCGGTGCAGGCTGTTCCGGTGCAGCCTCGCACTGCGGCACAGCCTCGGGGGCGGTGTCCGGCTGCGCAGGTGTTTCCGGGGCGGTCTGCTGCATGGCGGCAAGAGCAGCCTCGGCTCTGCGGCAGGCAGCTTCGGCCTTTTCTGCCCGGGCATTGGCCTGTTCCAGCTGCTCCCACGCCTGCTCACAGGCGGCTTCCAGCTCTGCATTATCGTGCTTGAGGGCAAGCAGGGTGCGCTCAAAGGCGAACATCCGGGTCTGATACCGGCGCACCTCGGCGCGTGCCGCAGCCAGCTTGCGGCTCAGCTGCTCTGCCTGTGCCCGGGCGCTTTCCGCCTGTGCTGCGGCAGATGCCTGTACAGCGGCCTGCCGGGCAAATTGTCCGCGCAGGGCACCGGTCTCCCGCTCTGTCTGCACCATGATGCCCTCCCATGCACACCTTGCACGGGGCTTTCGCTGACCGCATGGGCGCAGCTGCCAGCCCCATTGTAGCCTGTAATTACTTCCGCTTGTTCAGGATGGCCAGCAGCTCGTCGTAGTAACGATTGTCGCTGCTTTCCTCTTCCACGGTCTTCTTTTCAGCCGGAGCAGCAGCCGGGGCGGCATTGGATGCCGGGGCTGCGCTTGCGCCGGTGTCGCTGCTGAACACCGCAGTGGGCACAGACTGTGCACCGCCCATGGCGTTGTTAATGCTGTTGCGCAGGTCGCTGGCGCTCTTGTTGTCGAAGCCGGTGGCCACAACGGTCACGCGCATCTCATCGGACAGGTTCTCATCAAAGGCAGTACCCCAGATGATGTTTGCATCGGGATGTGCGCTCTGGGTGATGAGGCCTGCGGCGGTCTCCACGTCCTCCAGACCGATGTCCGGGCTGGAAGTGATGTTGATGATAACGCCGTGTGCACCGGCGATGCTGGTCTCCAGCAGCGGGCTGGAGATAGCAGCCTTGGCGGCGTTCTCGGCCTTGCCTGCACCCTTGGCGCTGCCCACGCCCATGTGGGCGTAGCCGGCATCCTTCATGATGGAGCGCACGTCGGCGAAGTCCAAGTTGATGAAGGCGGGCACGTTGATCAGGGCAGAGATGGACTCAACGCCCTGACGCAGCACATTGTCGGCAGCCTGGAAGGCATTCATCAGGGTGATCTTTTCCTGACTGATCATCTTCAGGCGCTCGTTGGGGATGACGATCAGGCTGTCAACGTGCATCAGCAGGTTGGCAATGCCCTGCTCGGCCAAACCCATCTTGCGCTTGCCCTCAAAGGAGAAGGGCTTGGTGACGATGCCGACGGTCAGGATGCCCAGATCGTGTGCCACCTCGGCCACAACGGGTGCCGCACCGGTGCCGGTGCCGCCGCCCATACCGGCGGTGATAAAGACCATCTGGGAGCCCTTGAGGGCGTTGGCGATCTCGTCCTTGCTTTCTTCAGCGGCGCGCTGGCCGATCTCCGGGTCTGCACCCGCACCGCGACCCTTGGTCAGCTTGGAACCCAGCTGCACCTTGACCGAGGCATGGTTCTTGGCCAGTGCCTGCTGGTCAGTATTCATTGCGATGAACTCCACGCCCTGCAGGCCATCGCTCACCATGCGGTTCACAGCGTTGCCGCCGCCGCCGCCCACACCGATCACCTTGATCGTCGTAACGTTTTCGTCCAGTTCTTCATCGAGCATCAATGCCATAACTTTGTCCTCCATCGGATTTTTATGTGGAACTGCGCAAATGCCGCACAGAAATTATCATACGATATTTATATAACTGTATCGTATCATTTTTTTGCTCCGATTGCAAGACAAAATTGCTTTTTCGTGGGTGTTTTTTTCACAACCCCACTCCGGGCGGGTATTTCCTGCCAAATCTGTGCGCCCAGCCCCGCCAAAAGCCGGTCAAGGTCTGCATATCCGCGCCGGACAAACTCCACCCCGCCAAGGCGGCTGCTGCCCCGGGCAGCCAGCGCCGCAAGCGCCAGCGCCGCCCCGCCCCGCAGGTCCGGTGCAGTCAGCTTTGCCCCGCGCAGCGTCCCGCCCGGCTGCACATACAGGGTGCGCTCTGCCACCCGGACGTTTGCCCCCAGCGCCGCAAAACCCTCGGCACAGGCAAAACGATTTTCAAACACCCTGTCCTGCAGGCGGCTTTCCCCCTGTGCGCAGAGCATCACCGCCGCCAGCAGCGGGGCGGCGTCCGTGGCAAGGCCCGGGTATGGTGCTGTGTGCACATTTCCCGCGCCGCGCAGTGCCCCGAACCGCGAAATGGCGGCAGCATCGCGTGCCCGCTCTACGGTGCAGCCCATTTGTTCCAGAATTTCCAGCAGCGGGGCATACAGCCCGGGTGCGCAGCCCGCCAGTTCTACCCTGCCGCCCGCCGTTGCCGCCGCGCAAGCCAGCGTGGAGGCGATGATGCGGTCTGCCACCGGCATGAAGGTGCAGCCCGCAAGGCAGCGCCTTCCCTGCACCCGGATGGTGTCGGTGCCCGCGCCCTCCACGCAGCCGCCGCAGGCGTTGAGAAAGGCGGCAAGATCCGCGATCTCCGGCTCTTTTGCAGCGCCATGCAGCACGGTCTGTCCCTGCGCCGTGGCGGCGGCCAGCAGCAGCGTCTCGGTAGCGCCCACGCTGGGGAAACTAAGACAAATTTCTGCGCCCCGCAGCCCCGCCGGGGCGTACAGCGTAAGCTGTCCGGGTGCAGCGGGCAGCTGCCGCACGCCCATCTGCGCCAGCCCCTGCAAATGCAGGTCGATGGGTCTTGCCCCAATACGGCAGCCCCCGGGCAGTACGGTGCTTACCCGCCCCAGCCGCGCCAGCAGCGGCGCACAGAACAGGATGGACGCCCGCATCCGGCCTGCGGCCTCCGGTGCAAGGTCGGTGCGCATAGGCTGTCCCTGCACCACCAGTTCTGCGCCCTGCCAGCCCGCCGTGCAGCCCACGCCCCGCAGCAGGGCAAGACAGTCCTCCACATCGGTCAGGCGCGGCACATTTTGCAGCCGCACCGGCCCGCTGCACAGCAGCGAAGCTGCCAGCAGCGGCAGCACACTGTTTTTGGCCGCAGGCACTTCCACCCTGCCCTGCAAAGGCCGCCCGCCTGTAATGATCCAATCCCCAGCCATGCCAAGACCCCCGTTCTGCAAAAGATACCCCATGGTATGCAAAACGAGGGTCTTTGGTCAACAAAATGCGCCGGAAACGGCTTTCCCGCAGTCTGCGGGATTTGTCCGGTCATTTGTCCGCTTTTTTTCGGTATTTCCGCGCCGCTCCTACCCCATTGCGGCAGGAAATGCCGGTCTTTATCAGCTTTCGCCCCGGGAGACGGAAAGCACGATGCCCATCTCGCCCAAAAGCATCATCAGGCTGGTGCCACCGGAGGAGAAAAAGGGTAGACTGATGCCGGTGTTTGGGATGGTGTTGGTGACCACCGCGATGTTCAACACTGCCTGCAGCGCCACCTGCACCACAAAGCCCACCACCAGCAGTGCGCCAAAGCGGTCCGGCGCGTGCGCCGCCAGTGTGATGCCCCGCCACAGCAGCGCGCTGAACAGCAGAATGACCGCACACGCGCCCAGAAAGCCCAGTTCCTCGCAGAGGATGGAAAAGATGAAGTCATTCTGCGGCTCGGGCACGAACAGATGCTTCTGGCGGCTGTTGCCCAGCCCCAGCCCCACCGCCCCGCCAGAGCCGATGGCGTACAGGCTCTGGATGGTCTGGTGACCGTCCCCCAGCGGGTCGGCAAAAGGGTCGAGCCATGAATTGAGCCGGTCGGCGGCGTAGGGCACCAGTTCCGGCATCAGCACGATAGCCGTGCCGATGGCGGCAGCGCCGCCTGCTCCTGCCAGCATGAACCACCGCAGCCCGGTACCGCCCACGAACATGAGCACCGCGCCGATGCTCAAAATCAGCACCGTGCCGGAAAGGTGGGGCTCCAGCAGCATGAGCACCGCCACCACCCCCAGCACCAGCGCAAAGGGCACTACCCCCACCGCAAAGCTGCCCATGCGGTCGTGGTTCAAAGCAATGATGTGAGCAAACACCAGCACCACCGCAAATTTGGCGATTTCGCTGGGCTGTAATGTGCCCAGCCCCGGCAGCACCAGCCAGCGCTTGCAGCCGTTATATTCCGGCATGAACAGCACCGCCGTCAGCAGCACCAGCGAGAGCGCCAACAGCGGCCACGCAAGCTTGTGATAGATATGGTAGTCCACCCGGCTGGCCATCCACATGGCCCCCAGCCCCATGGCGGCGTACAGCAGCTGCGGCCGCACATAAGCAAAGGCGTCCTGCCGCCGGTACAGCGCCACCGCGCTGCTGGCGCTGCACAGCATCACCAGCCCAAAGGCTACCAGTGTGAGCACCAGCACCAGAAAGGGCAGGTCCATGGGCGGCAGCGGCCGCAGCAGCCCTTTGCGGGCAGCAGTTCTGTGCAATCCCGGTCACCTCCGTTTCTGTTATTGTACGCGGATGCGGGGGCGGTTAGTCATACGCACCGCCCCCGGGTGCATAAACTGCCCGCAAAGGGGGTGCTGCCATGCGCGGTTCAAAACCCATGGACGCCCTGCGCACCCTGCCGGAGCGGGCGTTCCGTCTGCGGGCACGGCTCATTGCGGTGGGGCTGTGCGCCGTCTGCTTTGCAGGGCTCATCGGGCGGCTGTTCTGGCTGCAATTATGCACCGGCGGCTGGTACACCCAGCGGGCGCTGGGGCAGCAGCTGCGAGACACCGTTGTGCCCGCCGACCGGGGCAAAATATACAGTGCCGACGGCGCGCTGCTTGCCGCCAACAGCAGCTGCTGGACCCTGCGCGCCAGCCCCCGGGAGATGCCGGAGGAAAAGCTTGCCCTTGCCGCCAAGGGGCTTGCGGAGATTCTGGAACTGGACGAGGCAAAGCTGCTGGAAAAGTTCAACGACCGGCGCGCGAACGACTGCCTTTTGCGCTACCGGGTGGAGCGGGAAACTGCCGATGCCGTGCGGGATTTCTGCGCAGAGAACGGCATTACCGGCGTGCGCATCAATCAGGACTCCAAGCGCTGGTACCCACAGGGGGAGTTTTTGGCCTCGGTGCTGGGGTTCACCAACGTAGACAACGCCGGGGTCAGCGGGCTGGAACTGAAATACAACGACACCCTTACCGGGCAGAACGGAGTGGTGCTGACCGCCGTGAATGCTTGGGGCTACACGCTGGCGCAGAGCTACGAGACCGAGCTTGTCCCTGTGGAAGGCAGCGGGCTGCGGCTGACCATCGATGCAAATATTCAACATTATCTTGAAAATGCGTTGAATTATGCGGTGCAGGAGCACCATGTAGCCGCCCGCAGCGTGGGCATCGTGATGGAGGTGAACACCGGGGCAGTGCTGGCCATGGCTACCACCCCGGCCTACGACCCCAACCAGCCCCGGGTCATCGCCGACAAGGCCGCGCGCGCTGCCGTAGATGCCCTTTCCGGTAAAGAGCGTGCCGCCGCCCTGCAGCTGGCGCAGCAGACCCAGTGGCGCAACAAGGCGGTGAGCGACTTATACGAGCCGGGCAGCGTGTTCAAGCTCATCACCTGCGCGGCGGCGCTGGATGCCGGAGCCATTACCCGGCACTCCACCTTTTACTGCGGAGACTCTATCTCGGTGGCGGGCACGCGGTTCCACTGCGCCAACCACAAGCGCCACGGCAGCCAGACCGTGACACAGGCACTGGAAAACTCCTGCAACCAGAGCTTTATCCAGATCGGGGCGCGGCTGGGCAAGCAGGCTTTCTGCGATTATTTTGCCGCCTTCGGCCTGCGGGAACCCACCGGCATCGACCTGCCCGCCGAGCCGAAAAAGAGCCTGTACTACACCGCCGACCGCATGGGGCCGGTAGAGCTGGCCTCCTGCGCCTTCGGGCAGAGCAGTAAGATTTCCTATCTGGAAATGGCCTCCGCCGTCTGTGCGGTGGTGAACGGCGGCAAGCTGATGCAGCCGTATCTGGTCTCGGATATTCTTGCGCCGGACGGCAGCGTTTTGCAGCACAACCAACCGGTCTGCAGGCGGCAGGTCATCCAGCCCGCCACCTCTGCCACCATGCGGGAGATGATGGAGGCAGTGGTGCTGTACGGCGGCGGGCGCAACGCGCAGATCGCGGGCTACCGGGTGGGCGGCAAAAGCGGCACCAGCCAAAAGCTGGACAGCGCCGACGAGAAGGCGCGCATTGCCAGCTTTGTGGCGGTAGCGCCCATCGATGACCCGCAGTTTTTGTGTCTGGTCTGTCTGGATGAGCCACACAGCTGGACCACCGCCGGCGGCAGTCTTTCAGCACCGGTCTGTGCCGAGGTGCTGGAGCAGACGCTGGTGTACAAAGTCGTCCCCCGGGCAGCAGACACCGGCAGCGCAGACGCGCAAGCCGCTGCCCTGCCCGCTGATGGGGACAGCTTTGACGGGGCGTGACGATTTTGAATGGCCTCCGCTTGCGCTCTGGCCATAGTCAG
>OKRW01002605.1_pt1 | contig 12748 bp, 10 predicted proteins | sample 1601151 | NCBI WGS metagenome assembly OKRW01 (sample SAMEA3541471, study PRJEB24748) | human gut metagenome | biome: human gut; feature: human-associated habitat; material: faeces | place: China | collected 2012 | reverse complement strand
AATTGAAAAATTTTATTTTTCAATCTTTATCCTCTGTCTTTACGCTTCCACTACTTTCACATGAAGCTTTCCGGTTACCTGCGGATGCAGTTTTACGGGCACTTCATGCATGCCGAAGGTCTTGATCGACTCCGGAAGCTGAATTTTCTTTTTATCAATTTCCATATTGCACTGCTCCTTGTAGGCAGCTGCGATTTCCTTGCTGGATACGGAACCGAATGCCTTTCCGCCCTCGCCAGCCTTGATCGACAGGGTTACGGATTTTTCTTCCAGCAAAGCCGCCTGCTCTTTTGCAGCGTCGAGCTGCTGCTGCGCAACCTTTTCGTCTCTCGCTTTCTGGAGTTTCAAATCGTTCATGTTAGCGCCGGTCGCTTCCAGGCCGAGCTTTTTTTTCAGAATAAAGTTCTTTGCGTATCCGTCGGATACCTCTACAACCTGTCCCTTTTTGCCAAGTGCTTTGACATCTTCCAGTAAAATTACTTTCATGATATTTCACCTTCCTCAATCATTTTATCCAGCGTCCGCTTCAGTACAATAATACCTTCCTCCACGGGCGTATTTTCCAGCTGACAGCCTGCGATGTTCAAATGTCCGCCGCCGCCCATCCGCTCCATGATAACCTGTACGTTGACTTCGTCGATGGAGCGTGCTGAGAAAAACAGTTTATTCTGATATTCCGTCAGGACAAAGCTTGCCTTGACGCCCCTGATATCCAGAAGCTCGTTTGCAGCCTGCGCGCCCACAACAGTCGGGCTCGCAATTCCCTCGGAATGACAGATCGAAATTGCATAAGCATTGCGGTAAATTTCCGCCTGGCTGACAGCGTCCGCCTTTGCCTTATATTCTGCCGCATTTTCCCGGAAAAGCTTGCGGACACGGGTTACGTCCGCGCCGTTTCTGCGCAAAAATGCAGCTGCTTCAAACGTGCGCACACCGGTTTTTGTCATAAAGTTCTGCGTGTCTACCACCATGCCGGCATACATGCTGTCCGCTTCTTCGCTCTTGATCCGGATTCCATCGCTGGTATACTGCAGAATTTCCGATACCATTTCGCAGGCGGAGGACGCATAAGTTTCCACATAGGAAAGGGTCGCGTTTTCAATCGTCTCCGTTCCGGCTCTGTGATGATCCAGAACGACGATGGATTTACAGATTTTTAAGAGTTCCGGGCATTCCGTCAGTGACGGACGGTTGACATCCACAACCACCAGAACGGTATTGGGCCCCGCACATTCCAACGCCTGAGCGCTCGTCAGCAGCATGTCGTTTTCATATTCCGGATTGTTCAAAAACAGATCGACCATCGGGCGAAGCGAAGTCGTCACATCGTTCAACACGATCTGCGCACGCCGCTCCAGTGTCCGCGCAATCCGATAAATTCCCACTGCCGCGCCAAAGCTGTCCACGTCGCCGATCTTATGCCCCATAATCAGGACATTGTCCTTGCTCGTGATGATTTCACGCAATGCATGGGCTTTGACCCGGGCCTTGACACGTGTATTTTTTTCTACCTGCTGGCTCTTGCCGCCGTAATAATTGATCTTGTCCGGCATCTTGACTACCGCCTGGTCGCCGCCGCGTCCCAGTGCAAAGTCAATCGCCGTGCGGGCAAATTCGTAATTCTGCGCATAAACCAGACCGTCCAGACCAATACCAATGCTCAGTGTCACCGCCATCTCATTGCCAATGTTGACCGTCTTTACATCCTCAAGCAGTTCAAAGCGCTGCTCCTGCATCTGCATTACGGATTTTTTCTTCAAAATAACCAGATATTTATCCTTTTCGATATTCTGGCAGATTCCGTCGAAGCTGGAAATATATTTGTTTACTTTTCGGTCAATCAGCGCCTTTAACAGGGATCGCCGTACTTCTTCCACACTCGCAAGTGCCTCTTCGTAGTTATCCAGGTAAATCAGACCGACTGCCAGAGACTGCGCGTCGTTTTCCCGAAGTGCAAGCTTTAATGCGGTCTCATCATACAGGTACATCGCATACAGGCAGCTGTCATAATCCTCGTCATCTAAAACGTCGCTGTCTTCCGATATCATCCCCCGCAGCGATACCCGCGTAATATGCGCGATATAATCGCTCTCTTCAAAGGAGATCTCGATTTCCGCTTCCTGCTCGCCCTGCGGCAGCCGTTCCCGCGTGATTGCCGGAAATACATAGGTAATCGACTTATGAAAGCCCTTTTCGCTGTGGATTGCAGCACGGAAAGCATCGTTGCACCAGATGACCCGTCCGGTTTCATCCAAAAGCGCATAGGGAATCGCCATATCCCGAAGCAGCGTCTTCTGTACCTGCCCGTACTGCGTTGCAAAGCTGATCAGCTCGTTTAAAATGATCGGTCTGTTATAGAACATCAGTAAAATGATCATTCCAAAATAAAACAGCAGAAAGCAGGTCAGCAGAAAGCCTGCACGGACATCCAGAAAATACGTTCCGATATCCACGATCAGGAGTAAAATCCCCATATAAAGGGAGGTCTGCATATAGATACGCAGCCTGCCTTTCAGCCTAATTCTCTTTTTTGTTCTCATAAACACACCTATGCCCTGCCAGAAAGACAGGCACCTTTATCATTTCTGTGTATGATTGCAGTAAAAATGCCCCGTTTTGGAAGCATGCATTCAGTATACCATTTCTTTTTGGAAAATTCCATAAAAATAACTGGCATCTGCGCGCAGGGTACGACAAAAAGGTACAGTTGTACAGTTCACTCGCGCCATTCGTACCTTTTTGTAGGCAGATTTTCATGCGAGCATGAAATCTGCCCCCAAACGGTACAAGTGAACTGTTAACTTAAAAAGACTGCCGTTCGTGAATTTCACAAAAACGGCAGTCCCAAATGTCTGATGATTTATTCAGCAACGTAAGGCATAAGTGCCAGATGACGTGCTCTCTTGATTGCAACAGTCAGAGCTCTCTGATGCTTTGCGCAGTTGCCGGTAATTCTTCTGGGAAGAATCTTACCTCTCTCGGAAACGTATCTCTTTAACTTATTGGTATCCTTGTAATCGATCACATTGTCCTTACCACAGAATACGCAAACTTTCTTTCTTCTGCGCATGCCGCCTCTTCTCCGTGCGGGAGCGTCAGGTCTTTCAGATTTATTGAATGCCATGATGGTTTACCTCCTGTTTGAATATAGAAACTTCTCAAATGCTTCGCATTCGAGAAGCAGCGCAATTTTCCGCGAGCGAAAAATTAAAACGGGAAACATCTCAAACACTTCGTGTTCGAGATGTAGCGCAAAATTTTTGTTTCACAAAAATTTTTCTTAGTTGAACGGCAGCTCCTCGTCGATTCCATCCGGAATGTTCATGAAGCCGTCTGTCGCTGCAGCAGGCTGGGGTCTTGCAGGTGCACTGTTATAACCGCCGCCATTGTAACCCCCATCGTTACCGGCTGCACTGTTCTTGCTCTCTGCAAACTCCTGATCTTCCACAACAACATCAGTCGTATACACTTTGACGCCATCCTTATTGACATAGCTACCAGTCTGGATTCTGCCGGTCGCCACAATTTTGGTTCCCTTATGGAGATACCGCTCTGCGAACTCTGCGCTCTTGCCGAATGCAACGCATCCGATAAAGTCTGCGGAATTCTCATCGTTATTATTGCGGTTAAATCTCCGATCCACAGCCAGTGTATATCTGGCGATCGCCATAGCGTTGTCTCCCTGGGAATACCGAACCTCTGGATCCCTGGTAAGACGGCCCATAAGAATAACTTTATTCATATTGACTCTCTTTCTTACTTCGTCTCATTCTTGACAACTAAGTATCTCAGTACGTTGTCCATGATGCGAATACGGCTTTCGATCTCTGCAGGTGCAGAAGATTCAGCCTCGAACTGGATGAAGTAATAGAAGCCTTCTTTCATCTTCTGGATCTCGTAAGCGAGTCTCTTCTTGCCCCAGTCATCAACGTTGGTGATGGTGCCGCCAAATCTTTCGATCAGCGCCTTGCACTTGTCAACAACCGCAGCTCTTTCTTCATCTTCGATTTTCGCACTGACAACCACAGCTAATTCGTACTTGTTCATGCTAATTACCTCCTTTTGGTCTCTGGCCCCTTTCCAATAAAAGGAGCAAGGAATATATATCACGGGTATCTATAATACCATGAAATCATATTGTTTTCAAGCTTTTCTTTTAATATCACGCAGATTTTTTTCAACCAGTCTGCGTGCGATCATAATCTGGTGACCGCAGCCTGCACATTTGAGCCGAAAATCCGCTCCGATCCGCAGGACTTCCCATTCCCGGCTGCCGCAGGGATGCTGTTTTTTCAGCGTCACCACATCTCCGACCTGAATATCCATGAAAATCTCCTTATAAGATTCCGTTTTACAGGGAATCAAAAATCTCCCCTATGCTGCCTGTAACGACCAGATCCGCTGCCGAATCCCGCGCCGTAGGCGTCCGGTTAATCAAAACCAGTTTATCGCTACGGTAGTAATCAATCAGTCCCGCCGCCGGATAAACGACCAATGAGGTTCCTCCGACAATCAGCACATCCGCATGGCTGATAAAAGAAACCGCTTCTTTCAGCACTTTCTGATCCAGGCTTTCTTCATAGAGTACGACATCCGGTTTGATCACGCCGCCGCATTCGCAGTGCGGAACCCCTGTGCTTTCCAGAATTGCATTCTGATCGTAAAACCGCCCGCACTTCATGCAATAATTGCGGAGCGTACTTCCGTGCAGCTCCAACACTGTTTTGCTGCCGGCAGCCTGATGCAATCCATCAATATTCTGCGTGATGACCGCTTTTAATTTGCCTTCCTTTTCCCACTGGGCAAGCTTTTTATGCGCAGCGTTTGGTTTTGCGTGCGGCGCCAGCATCTTGGCACGGTAAAACCGGTAAAATTCTTCCAGATTCTGCCGAAAAAAGGTATGGCTTAAAATCGTCTCGGGCGGATAACGGTATTCCTGATGGTACAGACCGTCCGTACTGCGAAAATCCGGGATTCCGCTCTCCGTGGACACGCCCGCACCGCCAAAGAAAACGATGTTATCGCTCTGATCAACAATCTCCTTTAGTTTTTTCCATTGCAAATCTGGCATATTTCATATCCTCAACTTTGATATGATCCTGCAGCCACTGTTGCAGATACTCAAACAGATCCTGAATCATGGCGTCCTGCGTACCGAGCGAAAGCTTCGATACCCGATCGGTAAACTCTTCCAGCTTCTGCACGAACATCCGATGCTGTTTCTTCTGTTCTTCGATTCCGCCATAGCCCATCTTTTCCATCAGCTGCTCTTCATGTGTAAAGTGCATCGTCGTGTAATCCTCCAGCCGCTTTAAAAGCTGTCGAATATCCGCACATTTAAACAGCATGTTTTCATCTGCCAAAAGCGCACCCACCTGGTCTGTCAGATCCAGCAGAACCACATGCTCTGCATCTACTGCTCCTACACCCGTCAGAAAATCTTCTTTGTTCTGTTTCATTCCTGCTTTCTCTCCTGTCATTTTCACGTTCGTTAAACGTCTGTTGGCGTCCTAGCGCATCCAGACAACATCATATCCTGGCGCTGACAAACTCCAACCATGTCCTTCCCTCTCCCATCGGACCCAAAACGTTTCAGATAGAAAAAGTGTACCATAAACAGCCATAGTTTACAACAAATCTTGCCTTCCGAAAGTGTGCATTTTCAGATACACGGACGTTTTTTCAGCGCATACTCAGTCCATGATGCGATCCCGCATTTTAATTCCCTCCGGCGTCGCGGCAAGACCGCCCTCTCCGGTTTCCCGAAGACATGCCGGCATCGAAATTCCGACCTCCCGCATCGCGTCAATCACCTCATCAGGAGGAATTCTGCTGCGCACTCCGGCAAGCGCCATGTCTGCCGCCGAAAGGGCGACAACCGCGCCGGATACGTTTCGTTTTACGCAGGGTACTTCTACCAAACCTGCTACCGGATCGCACACCAGACCCAGCAGATTTTTCAGTGCCATTGCTGCTGCGTGCGCCACCGCCTCTGCAGAGCCGCCCCGCAAATGCACCGCACCTCCTGCTGCCATTGCTGATGCCGAGCCGATTTCCGCCTGACAACCGCCCTGCGCGCCCGCAATAAACGCCCGGGATGCGATCACCCCGCCAATGCCGGACGCCACATACAGCGCTTTTGTCATTTCTTCATCCGTATAATGATATTTTTCCTGCATGCTCAGAAAAACTGCCGGCACAACACCGCACGCCCCCGCCGTAGGTGCTGCGACAATTCGTTTCATACAGGCGTTGGACTCTCCCATTTTGACCGCCTTTTCCATCACGCGCCCAAGAAAATCGCCGCAGATCGGCTCATTCTGATCCACATAGTGCTCCAGCTTGCCGCCGTCCGTGCCCACCAGTCCACTGCGGGAATGCAGGGTTCCGTCGTAGTCCTGATCCGCCTCTTTCATCGCCTGGTACATGCGCTGCAGCTGTACAAAGGATTCCTCCTGTGCAATCTGCCGCTCCCGGCAGTCATCTTTTTGGATCAGCTCCCAGAAACTGCAGCCGGTTGCCGCAGCTTCCTTACAAATCTCTTCCAATGAACGATACATATCTTTGCTCCTATTCTTCCAGACACAGGTAGATTACTTTTTCAATGCCCTCTTCCTGCTCCAGCGCTGCAATCCGCTCCCGCGGTACTTCCTGATCCACTTCGATTACCATAACGGCATGTCCGCCGCGTTCGTCCCGGTACACCTGCATCGTCGCGATATTGATCCCTGCTTCACCCAGACGCGACGTTACTTTTACGATACAGCCCGGCTTGTCCTGGTTGTATACAACCAGTGTCGGAGCTTCCCCGGAAAAATTTGCAGTCAGTCCATCGATCTCGCAGATTCTGATCCGCCCGCCGCCGATCGATGCACCGATCGCTTCCAGCTTTCGCCCGCTCTCTCCGGTCACCTCCAGCCGAACGGAATTCGGATGCGCATTCATAAGGCTGATTCCTTCAAAGGAAAACGAAAGCCCTGCCTTTTTTGCTTCTGCGAAGCTTTCCGGAATCCGTGGGTCGTCCACTGCCAGCCCCAACAGTCCCGCCACAATCGCGCGGTCTGTTCCATGTCCGCGCCCTGTTGCCAGAAAAGAGCCGTGCAGCCCGATCTTTGCATTCACGACCCGTTCTCCCAAAAGCTTTCCCACCGTCTGACCGATCCGCACCGCCCCCGCCGTGTGAGAGCTGGAGGGTCCTACCATCACAGGTCCAACAATATCCAGTATGTTCATAGCTTCTCCATTCCTCAGACACGCTTTTTTTCACAGCTTCCCGCACAGATATGCGCAGGCCTTCAACAGCGTCTCTAATTTTTTCCCTACAATAATATAATAATCCGGCTGCTGCGTACCTTCCAGACAAATCTGGTTTCCGTATACGGGCAGGCTGCAGAAGATCACTTCTTTGGACGATGCCGACAAAATGCCATAGCCTCGGTCGGAAATCAGATATGGAAGTTCGTTTTCGACTCCATGGGAGATGCACCGCGCCGTCTTTTCCAGATGGATTCCGCCTTTACCGAGCGCACCTGCTGCATAGAGCCCTTCTCCTTTTTTCCAGTCAAAAAACAGCCTGCTGCGCCCACCGTTTGGCGCATTTTCGATCAGGCAGCGATCCTGTCCGCTTTCTTCCAGCAAGATTTCGCTGTCCTTATCCAGAAACCGCAGCGCACCTGTCTTTTTGTCCGCAACCACATACATTTCCGGCGTTCGCATCTCCACAAGCGTCGGTTTTTCGCGCATCTGCCAGTTTTTCTCCACCCGGGTGACGGCGATTGCAGGATGCACCGGCGGCATCTCGCCCCGTGAAAAAGTGACGCGCAGAATTCCGCTGCCGACAGGGCTCAAACGGGTCACTCCATAACGGCTCTGTAAATACAGACCGTCCTCCTTACGCTGTACCCAGCGAATCGAATGGTCGATCTTCGCATGTCCCGCCGCCCGCAGCTTCGCGGTATCCGGAAGTTCACCGAACGAAAGGACACCGGATGCTGTGTAGGCATGCATATCGCCTGTGACACGCGGCTGTACCGTGCCGTTCACCGTTCTGCCAGCCGCCTGTGCAGATTGTTTATTGCCTACAGCTCTGCCAGCTCCCTGCGCAGTCTGGCTGTTGCTCCCGTACAGCGACGCCAGCGGATGGAGGGCTTTCTGCGGCTGACCGGAAATAACCGGCTTCGGGCGCGACGTCCAGCCGGCACCAGCAGACGTCGGCCGGGGTGCAGCTGCCGCCGGACGGGCACTGCCCTGTGTTTTTCCATCTGCGCGGCGTGCGTCCGCACTTTCCTGCATCGCACCCGTTCCATATGGCAACGGTGCTTCCTGTCCGCCGGACGGATTCTGCACGATGACGATCTTTTTCTTCGCGCCGGATACTCGCTTTTTGTTCTTTTTCGGAATCGGGTCTGCGATCAGCCCGGTAAGGTTGCCGGTGTGCAGAACCTCCAGCCGGTGCAGTGCTCTTGTCGCCGCGACATACAAAAGCTTCGCGTGTCCATCGTCTATCGGATAGGACTCCCGATCCGGGCTGAGCAGCAGAACCGCGTCGAATTCCAGTCCCTTGGTATATTCCACCGGAAATACCATGATTCCTTTTTCAAACGACGCTTTTTCCGGATCCCAGGGCATGACCGGCAGCTCTTTTTGCAGAAGCTCTGCCGTCTCCTGCGCCTGCTTCTGATCCCGGCAGATCACCGCGATGGTGTCAAAGCCCTCTGCCTGCCATCCTTTGCAGATTTTTGCCGCTTCCCGGTACAGATCCCTTCCTGCTGTCTGTCGGATGCCAACCGCTTCGCCATGCCGGATGACCGGCTCTGCCCCATACCCCGGGAACTCTCCGTGCGCCAGGATGTCCGATGCAAAATTTGCAATTTCTACGGTATTTCGATAGCTTTTTCTCAGTACACAAAAGTTATCCCGTTCTCCGGTCAGCAGGATGTTTTTCACCCCTTCCCAGTCGCTGATACCGTAATCCATACGGATATTCTGGGATACATCCCCCATGACCGTGTAAGTGCAGCTTCTGACGCATTCTTTTAAAACTGCATAGACCATAACACCGAAATCCTGCGCTTCATCCACAACGATATGATGTGCCTCGCTGATGACCTCCGTTTCCCGCATTCTGCGATACAGATAGGCAAGTGCCGCCAGGTCGTACACATCCAACTCCTCCTGCGGTTCTTCGACGCAGACGCCCTGCTGTTTCTGTTCTGTCAGGAAATCATGATACATCTCATAAACGGATTTTTTCCATTGCCTTGTGCCGAACCTTTTACGCATTGAGCGGCGGATTGCCTTTTTTTCTTCTAAGGTATAGCTGATGCCCTTTCCTAAAAATTCGTCCTCCACTTTTCCCATCAAACGTTCCTGCAGCATCAGCGCCTTGCTCTGCGCGGACACGGAGGGATTCTGACGGATATAGCGTTCGATCGCCTCACCTGTCATCAAAACCACCATATCCTTCGGGTCATTTTTGCCGCCGCTCTCATCGAACACACCGACACGACCGTCCCGAAGCCCCTCTACAAACTGCTTCCGGTTAAACAACACCGTCGTCCTCGGGATCGTGTTCCACTCCACTCTGCTGCAAAACTTCTGCAGCTTTTCAAACCACGCAAGGGTTCCTCGCACCGCACCGTCTTTTCCGGCATCGCGCACCGGGCAGATGCGATAGGTTTCGTCCCAGTCCTCATATAAAAGGCGTACAAACAGCTGCTCCATCGTCATCTGTCGGATGCCATACACATCCAGATCCGGCAGGACACCCGTGATATAGTCCAGCAAAATCCGGTTGCTGCCGACGATATAAAAATCCTCCGGCTGAAACCGTTCTTCATAATTGTATAAAATATAGGAAATCCGGTGCATCGCCACCGTGGTCTTGCCAGAGCCTGCTACACCCTGCACGATCATGCTGTGATAGGGCGATTTCCGGATAATTTCGTTCTGCTCCTGCTGGATTGTCGCAATAATCTCGCCCAGAACTGCCTTTTTATTTTTTGCAAGATACCGCGTCAGAAGCTCATCGTTTGCCACGACTTCCGAATCATAATAGTCGATCAGCTTTGCATCCTCGATCTCATACGTCCGTTTGAGCAAAAGCTCGATCTCCATTTGCTGACCATCCGGTACGGGGTAGCTGCATTTTCCCAGTCCGTTTTCATAGTAGGCATTGGCCACCGGCGCACGCCAGTCTGTCACCATTTGGTGGGTGGTATCCTTTGCGATGCCGCCCCGCCCGATATAGAGGGATTCTTCTTTATTTAGTGCCTCGTCATGAAAAACAATTCGCCCGAAATAGGGCTTTTTCAGCGCCTTTTCATTGCGCTCCAGTGCCCGCTTCATATGGGTGTGCATGGTTACGGTATTGTTCAGGATCGTCAGGACTTCCGCATCGTTATCATGATAATGCTCAAGCATTTCATCGATATCCTCCTGCATCTTGGCAACTTCCTGTCCGTATTCCCGCACGTTGTCACGCACGACCCTCAGAGTTTCCGCCAGATAAGCTTCTTCCGCCTTACGGCTTATATTTCGCTTCATACAGCGCTCCTTTCTTCTGTTGCTCTTTCCTTTAGCTGTCCCTCTATTGTACCTGTTCGTCCGCACGATTACAACCAAAAGACACTGCTTTGCCGGCTGTCAGGCAAATTTCTTTTTCTGTATCCAAAACAGGACGTCCTGCAGTGCAGGGCGTCCTGTAGTTCATGACAATAGAATGCTCGCAGAGCGTGCATTCTATTGTTTTTGTTCGTATTGCTGCCTTACAGCTCCTTTGTCTCGCTACAGTGTACCTTCAGAACACTGCAGGTCTGTCCGGTCAGCTCGCTGCTTCTGCGATCCGGCTGCTGCATGCCGACGAAAACCTCGTAATCTCCTTCTTCCAGCATAAAGTGTGCGTCCTCGTCGTACAGGGCAAACGCCTTGTCAGCCAGCACGATTTCCACTTCTTTTGCCTCGCCGGGCTGCAGGGAAAGCTTCTTCAAGCCTTTGAGCTGCGCGTTCGGTGTATTGTCCCGAAGCGCTTTGACATAAACCTGAATGGTCTGTCCACCTACAAATTTTCCGGTATTCTTTACGGAAGTTTTGATTCGAAGCTGTCCGCCTGCCTCGATTTCCATACGATCTGCGCTCGTCTTTCCCTGTTCAAAGGAGGTATAAGAAAGTCCGAAGCCGAAGGGATAAAGCGCTTCCTTTTCCATGTAGCGGTAGGTGCGTCCCTTCATCGCATAGTCAGTGAATTCCGGCAGCTCCTCAGAGGTGCGGTAGAACGTTACCGGCAGCTTGCCCTCCGGGCTGTATTCTCCGAAAATCGCCTCTGCGACAGCTTTTCCGCCTGCCGCGCCGGGATACCATGCCTGCAGAATTGCCTTGCAGTGCGCATCCTCCCATTCCAGCGCCATTGCAGAGCCGGTCATGGATACCAGGATCACGGGCTTTCCGCTGCTATATGCGACCTCAAGCACCTCACGCTGCAGACCGGGGAACAGCAGGTCTTTTTTATCGCCGCTTGCAAATTCGTTGCCGGCGTCCCCCTGCTCTCCCTCGATGCTGGAATCCAGTCCCATCACCGCGATAATCACATCGCTGACCTCGCAGACTGCTTTTGCTTCGGAAATCCGGTCGTCCGCCTGTGCCAGTCCACTGGTTCTGTCCTTCCAGAGGTCGCAGGCTTCGGAATAATAAACCTTTACATCATCCCCGACATAATCCTCAATGCCTTCCAGCACTGTGATATAGCGGGATGCAGTTCCTTCATAGTTGCCCACCAGCGCTTTTCTGGAATCCGCATTCGGACCGATCACGCCGATCGTATGAAGTTTGCTCTTGTCAAGAGGAAGGAAATTGTCCTCATTTTTCAGAAGGACAAGGCTTTTTTGGGAAACGGTCCGGTTCAGCGCCTTGCTGGAAGCAAGATCTACCTGATCGTAACCGATTTTATCCAGTTCTTCCTGTCTCTCATCGCCAAGGATTCCCAGCTTCATCCGACATTCCATCAGGTTTGTCACCGCTTCATCCAGACGCGCTTCATCCACATAGCCTCCGCGCACCGCATCTCTCAAATTCGGGAAAACGCAGCCGCAGTTTAAGTCACAGCCATTGTTCATCGCCATCGTCGCGGATTCCAGCGGCGTCTTGGTAATTTTATGGTTTTCGTGGAAATCCGCAATCGCGCCGCAGTCACTGACAACGTGACCCTTAAATCCCCACTCTTTTCTCAGGATATCCTGCAAAAGCGTCTTGCTTCCGCAGCAGGGCTCGCCATTTGTCCGGTTATAGGCGCCCATCACGGCCTCTACCTTTCCTTCCTGCACACAGGTCTTGAAAGCCGGAAGGTAGGTTTCATACATATCCTGCTTTGTTGCCACGGCATTAAAATGGTGGCGCAGATCCTCCGGTCCACTGTGTACCGCGAAATGCTTGGCACAGGCTGCTGTTTTCATATATTCTCCATCACTCTGGAGTCCCTGAATAAAAGGTACCGCCAGACGTGATGTAAGATATGGATCTTCTCCATAAGTTTCATGTCCTCTGCCCCATCTCGGATCTCTGAAAATATTTACATTCGGTGACCAGAAAGTAAGACCTTTATAAATATCTCTGTCCTCTTTTGCAGAATAAGCATTGTATTTAGCTCTTCCTTCTGTGGCAATGATATCTCCTACCCTTTTCATTTCCTCATCATCAAATACTGCCGCCATTGCAATTGCCTGCGGAAACATTGTTGCCACCCCGGCTCTTGCCA
>OKRW01002604.1_pt1 | contig 12749 bp, 8 predicted proteins | sample 1601151 | NCBI WGS metagenome assembly OKRW01 (sample SAMEA3541471, study PRJEB24748) | human gut metagenome | biome: human gut; feature: human-associated habitat; material: faeces | place: China | collected 2012 | reverse complement strand
GCCATGAACACGGATTTCTTTCTGGATGCACCGTCGCCCTTCGTCTTGCTGGATGCGGCCCGGGCCATGGACTCCCCACCGGGGCTCACGGCCTGGCGCCGTTGTGAGGGCGTGCCTTTCTGGCAGGTGCTGGAGGCCGCCGGGTGGCGGGATACCGACGGCGACGGCATCCGGGAGAAGGACGGCGTGAAGCTGACCGTCCGCTGGCTGACCTATCCCAGCCGCCAGGAGCTTCCCCTGCTGGCGGAGTCCGCCCAGGCCACCCTGAAGGACATCGGCATGGAGGTGGACATCAACTGCACGGCCAACCGCCGGGAGTTCCTGGCGGACATGAACAGCTGGGACGTGTACGCCTCCGCCATGGTCACCGCCCCCTCCGGGGACCCCCAGTATTTCTTCACCTCCTGCTGTGTGCCGGGGATGAGCTATAACTTCGGCGGGTATGACAATGCGGAGGTGACCGAAATGGTCAGCCGGCTGGCCGGGGAGTTCGATACCGCCCGCCGGAGTGAGCTGGCCATCCGGCTGCAGCAGGCCATTCTGGACGACAACGCCTATGTGTTCTGCTCCTTCCTGGAGATGAACATGATCTCCCGCAGCTATGTCACCGGCTATACCGCCCACGCCTGCGACTATTACCAGGTGACGGCGGACCTGGATATTCAGCGATAAGAAGAACAGCGCAGCGGCGGCACGAAAGTGCCGCCACTGCTTTTTGCGGTGGTCCTCCGGCTTCATGTGCCGGTGCACTGCGCGGATTCATTTTTCAACGGAATTTCAGTCCGGGCGAATTGTGAAGTCCACGATACCGGACCCTTCGCAGCTGCGCAGGTGGGTGATCGTGATCCGGTAGGTCCGGCCATCCGCCGATGCGCGAAACTCGGCGGTGGTGCAGCGGTCCTTGTCCGATATCTCCGTCTCGTGGCCCGTCATACGCTCCAGCTGCCAATCGCCGCGCAGGGGGATACCCAGCTCGGACAAAAAGGCGTCCATGTCCCGCAGCTCATCCGCCGCCTTGGTGGGGTGGAGGCAGGACTGCCAGCGTTCCGCGTCCCGCTGGGTCAGAGCCTCCAGGGCCTCCTGGCAGACCGGCTGCATTTTGTTCTGCGCATTCCGGCCTGCAAATGCGATCGCCAGCATGGCCAGCACAAATACCGCGGAAAACAGAATGACATATCCCAGCTTCTTCCGGGAGTCGGGGGAGTCGTCCAGCAGCTGCTGCTGGATGCCGATGCCGATGCACGTCAGAACGTGGGCAAACACCGCACCATCCATTCTGCAACGCACCTTTACGCGGGAATTGCATATTTGGAGGATTTAACAGACTGAAAGCGCTGTTTTTGGGAGCTTTGCCGAAGAATGTCCGGGAGCCCGGCTGTGCATCAATCGACAGCCGGGCTCCTGGCGTATTCAGTTGGCGATGCCGTGGTGGACGGGCTTGGTGGCGGGGGTGATGGGCTGGATGCTGTAGCCATTGGCCAGGCAATAGCGGATGATATCCGGCAGGGCGTCGGCGGTGGTGCCCTTGGCCCCGGTGTCGTGCATCAGCACCACGTTGCTGCGGTCATGGCGCAGGGCGGAGGTGACGTTGTTATAGATCTGGCCGGAGGAGGCGGGGGTACCGGCGGCATCGCCGCTGGACACATTCCAGTCAAAATAGGTGAAGCCCTCCGCCTGGACCCGCTGGGCCAGACGGCTCATGATGCCCACGCTGTACTGGCGGCTGACGGTGTTGGAGCTGCCGCCGGGGAAGCGGATGATGGCGGCTTCATACCCGAAATCCGAACGGAGCCGGTCCCGCAGACGGTAGATGTTCTGCATGAAGGCCTCGTCGCTCTTATAAATGGCGGCGTAATCGTGGGAGTAGCCGTGGATGGCCACGGTGTGGCCCTCGTCGATCATCCGGCGGATCAGGGCCTTGCCGGACTCCCCGTAGTTGACGATGAAGAAGGTGGCGTGGACGTTATACTCCTTCAGGGTGTCCAGCACCCGGGGGGTCACCCGGTCGCTGGGGCCGTCGTCGAAGGTCAGGTACACGGGGCTTCCGCCGGAGGAGTTCTCATACACCGACACCTGCCGGGTGGCGGTGGCGGTGTTGCCGGCCTTGTCGGTGACGGTATAGGTCAGGGTATAGACCCCGGGGGAGGCGGTGTTCACCGTACCGGCCCGGGTGACGGAGGCGGTCAGATCGCCGTCGGCGTCGTCCTGGGCGGTGAAGCCCGGCTCCTGATAGGCACCGCCCAGGGGAACGAACAGCTCCCGCTGGCCGGACAGGGTGATCACCGGGGCCACGATGTCCCGGACCGTCACCCGGCGGGTGGCGGTGGCGGCGTTTCCGGCCTTGTCGGTAACGGTGTAGGTCAGGGTGTGGACGTCGCCGGAGGCTTTGTCCGTTACCTGGATGGAGGCGGTCAGGTCGCCGTCACAGCGGTCCCGGGCGGTGGCTCCCGGATCCTGGAACAGGTCATAGCGGGAGACGGTGACCTCCGCCTGGCCGGTGAGGCTCAGCTCCGGGGCCTCCCGGTCCTCCACATGGACCAGGCGCTTTGCGGTATAGCTGCGGCCCCGGAAGTTCGCCTGATAGGTCAGGGTATAGTCCCCGGGGACGTCGGTGTTCACCCGGCCCTCCACGGTGACGGCGGCGTCGGTGGGGTCGCCGCCCCGCAGCAGCCGGGCCCCGGGGTCCGTGTAGGCGGAGAAGGCGGCGATGTGCTCCTCCGTCCGGCCGTTGAGCTGCATATGGGTGGGCGGAAGCAGAATAAAATAGCCCCGGACCAGGCTCAGCACACCGCTGACAACGGCGGCCAGCAGCAGGGCTCCCCCTGCGGCCAGGGCGGCAATGGTTTTCTTTTTCATGAGAAGGTCCCCCTAAATCAATTCTGTTTTATATTGTAGAAAACCGTCGGGGGAAAAGCAAGAACGATTCGATTACAAGACGGTAACAAATGATTACGAAAAAATTTTATCCGCGAAAGTGCGGGGTCATCCCGGCAGTGCAGTAAAGCGGCGGGGGCCGGGGGTTCCGGATTTGGCCGGGATGGTGAGCCGGAGAAAACTTTTGGGGGAATATTATAAAAAAGCACAAAAGGAATTGGTAAAACCATTCTTTTTTTCGATGAATTGACAGATTTGCGGCAATCGAATATAATATTGAATTGGAATAATCGTAATACAAGACAGGAGGCAGCATATGGCATTTTATGATGTGGACAACGCGATGACGGTGAAGCTGGACTATGAACTGCCGAAGGTCCCCGCCTTCCGGGAGGGGATCCGCCGGGCCCCCAGGCGGGAGGCGCATCTGTCCCAGGCGGACAAGGCCCTGGCCATCCGCAACGCCCTGCGGTATATCCACCCGGACCACCATCTGCAGATGGCCCGGGAGTTTGCCCGGGAGCTGGAGGAGCACGGCCGGATCTACGGCTATCGCTTCCGGCCGGAGGGGGAACTGCACGGCAAGCCCATCGACCAGTATCGGGGCAACTGCATAGAGGCCAAGGCCTTCCAGGTGATGATGGACAACAACCTGGACTTCGACGTGGCCCTGTACCCCTATGAGCTGGTGACCTACGGCGAGACGGGGCAGGTGTGCCAGAACTGGATGCAGTACCGGCTCATCAAGAAGTATCTGGAGGTCATGACCGATGAGCAGACGCTGGTGGTCATGTCCGGCCACCCGCTGGGCCTGTTCCACAGCCACAAGCTGGCGCCCCGGTGCATCATCACCAACGGCCTGATGGTGGGCGCCTTTGACGACCAGAAGAACTTCAACCGCGCCGCCGCCCTGGGCGTGGCCAACTACGGCCAGATGACGGCAGGCGGCTGGATGTACATCGGGCCCCAGGGCATCGTCCACGGAACCTTCAACACCCTGCTCAACGCCGGACGGCTGAAGCTGGGGATCCCCGCCGATGGGAACCTGGCCGGGCGGCTGTTTGTGTCGGCGGGCCTGGGCGGCATGAGCGGCGCCCAGGGCAAGGCGGCGGAGATCGCCGGGGCCGTGTCCATCATCGCGGAGGTGGACGACTCCCGCATTGAGACCCGGTATACCCAAGGGTGGGTCAGCCAGCGCACCGACAGCCTGGAGGAGGCGTTGGCCATGGCCCGGCGGCACCTGGCGGACCGGACCCCCTGCGCCATCGCCTATCACGGCAACGTGGTGGACCTGCTGGAATACCTGTATGACAACAACGTGCATGTGGATCTGCTCAGCGACCAGACCTCCTGCCACGTCCCCTATGACGGCGGGTACTGCCCCCAGGGGCTGACCTTCGCTCAGCGGACGGAGCTGCTGGACCGGGATCCGGAGAGATTCCGGCAGCTGGTGGATCAGTCGCTGCGGCGGCACTATGAGATGATCTGCCGGTTCCATGACCGGGGGACGTATTTCTTCGACTATGGCAACAGCTTCCTGAAGGCCGTGTTTGACGCGGGGGTGCGGGACGTGTGCCGCAACGGCGAAAACGACCTGGACGGGTTCGTATTCCCCTCCTATGTGGAGGACATTCTGGGGCCGTGCCTGTTCGACTTCGGCTACGGGCCTTTCCGGTGGTGCTGCCTGTCCGGCCGCAGCGAGGACCTGGACAAGACCGATGCCGCGGCGGCGGAGTATATCCTGGCCCACAACCGGCGGTATCAGGACTATGACAACTATGTGTGGGTGCGGGACGCCAAGCGCAACCGCATGGTGGTGGGCACCCAGTGCCGCATCCTGTATCAGGACGCCATGGGGCGCATGAACATCGCGCTGAAGTTCAACGAGATGGTGCGCAACGGCGAGATCGGCCCCGTGATGCTGGGCCGGGACCACCACGACACCGGCGGAACGGACTCCCCCTTCCGGGAGACCTCCAACATCAAGGACGGCTCCAATATCATGGCGGACATGGCCACCCAGTGCTACGCCGGAAACGCCGCCCGGGGCATGAGCCTGATCGCCCTGCACAACGGCGGCGGCGTGGGCATCGGCAAGTCCATCAACGGCGGGTTCGGCATGGTGCTGGACGGCTCGGAGCGGGTGGACACCATCCTGCGCATGAGCATGCCCTGGGACACCATGGTGGGCGTGGCCCGGCGCAGCTGGGCCCGGAACGACAACGCCGTCACCACGGCCATGGAGTATAACCGCCTGTACGCCGGGCAGGATCATATCACCCTGCCCTATACCGCGCCGGAGGATGACGACATCATCGCCGCCGTGCTGCACGGGGCCCGGTAAGGAGGGGCTATGACCACCTATATCACAAACATCGGCCTGCTGGCCACCCCCCGGGGGGATTCCGCCCGGCGGGGACGGCAGCAGGGGGAGATCACCCTGCTGCGGGACGCCTGGGTGGCCGTGGAGGGCGGAAAAATCGCCGCCGTGGGGCAGGGACAGCCTGCCCCGGAGGACGGCGACACCCTTCTGGACGCCGGAGGGCGGCTGATGACCCCGGGATTGGTGGACGCCCATACCCACCTGATCTTCGGCGGCTGGCGGCAGAACGAGCTGGGGCAGAAGCTCCGGGGCGTGCCGTATCTGGACATTCTGGCCCAGGGAGGCGGCATTCTGTCCACCGTCCGGGCCACCCGGGCGGCGTCGGAGGAGCAGTTGGCGCACAAGGCGGAAGCGGTCCTGGCGGAAATGCTGCGGATGGGCGTGACCACCTGCGAGGCCAAAAGCGGCTACGGCCTGGAGCCGGAGCAGGAATACAAGCAGCTGCGGGTGATCCGGCGGCTGAACGAGACGCAGCCAGTGGAGCTGGCGGCCACGTTTATGGGGGCCCACGCCCTGCCGGAGGAGTACCGGGGGCGGCGGGAGGACTATATCCGCCTGCTGTGCCGGGAGATGATCCCCTATGCGGCCCGGGAGGGCCTGGCGGAGTTCTGCGACGTGTTCTGCGAGGAGGGCGTGTTCACCGCCCGGGAGAGCCGGACCATCCTGGAGGCGGGACTGGCCCACGGGCTGCGGCCCAAGGTCCACGCCGACGAGATCGCCGCCATCGGCGGCTCCCAGCTGGCGGGAGAGATCGGGGCCATCAGCGCCGAGCACCTGATTGTGTGCCCGCCGGAGGGGATCCGGAGTCTGGCGGCGGGAGGCGCCGTGGCGTGCTGTCTGCCGGCCACCAGCTTCTATCTGGGGGCGGCCTATGCCCCGGCCCGGGAGATGATCAGGGCTGGGGTGCCGGTGGCGGTGGCCACGGACTTCAATCCCGGGTCCTGCCCCGGCAGCAGTCTGCAGCTGGCCATGAACATCGCGTGCCTGAAATACCGGATGACACCGGAGGAGGTGCTGACGGCGGTGACGCTGAACGCCGCCGCCGCCATCGGCCGGGCCGGGACCATCGGCTCCGTGGAGCCGGGGAAGCAGGCGGATCTGCTGCTGTGGAACGCGCCGGACCTGGACTATGTGTGCTATCGGTTCGGCAGCAACCTGGTGGGCACGGTGATGAAGAAAGGACGGATCGTGCATGAGGAGTAGGAGGAACGGAACATGATCTATATCAACGGACACGACCTGACCATTGAACAGGTCATCGCCGTCTCCCGGCAGGGGGAGACGGTGGCCATCGCGCCGGATGCCAGAGAGCGCATCAACGCCGCCCGGGCCTATGTGGACCGGAAGCTGGCGGACATGGCCGTGGTATACGGCCTGACCACCGGGTTCGGCAAGTTCTCCACGGTGTTTGTGCCGGAGGAGGAGACGGCCCAGCTGCAAAGAAATCTGATCATCTCCCACGCCTGCGGCATGGGGGAGCCTCTGGACACCCGGGTGGTGCGGGCGGCTATGCTGCTGCGGCTGAACGCCCTGGCCCGGGGCAATTCCGGCATCCGCCTGTCCACCATGGAGACGCTTTTGCAGATGCTGAACCGGGGGGTCCATCCGATCATCCCGGAGAAGGGGTCCCTGGGGGCCAGCGGCGACCTGGCGCCCCTGTCCCACATGGTGCTGGTGATGCTGGGCGAGGGCGAGGCGGAGTATCAGGGCCGGGTGATGCCAGGCCGGGAGGCCATGGCCGCCGCCGGCATCGACACCATCCAGCTGGCCGCCAAGGAGGGCCTGGCCCTGATCAACGGCACCCAGATCATGACGGCCATCGCCTGCCAGGCGGTGTATGACGCCCGGGACCTGGCCAAAACGGCGGACATCGCCGCCGCCATGACCTGCCAGGCCCTGCACGGCATCCGGAAGGCCTTCGATCCCAAGGTGCACGCCCTGCGGGGCCAGCCGGGGCAGATCACCACGGCGGAGAACCTGCGGCGGCTGCTGGAGGGCAGCGGGCTGTCCTTCGACCTGAATCCGGACAAGGTGCAGGACGCCTACGCCATCCGCTGCACGCCCCAGATTCACGGGGCCAGCCGGGACGCCATCGGCTATGTGTGGGGCGTGGTAAGCCGGGAGATCAACGCCGTCACCGACAACCCCCTGATCTTCCCGGAGGAGGATGAGGCCATCTCCGGCGGCAATTTCCACGGGCAGCCGGTGGCCCTGGCCATGGACTTTCTGGGCATCGCCCTGGCGGAATATGCCAACGTGTCGGAGCGGCGGCTGGAGCGGCTGGTGAATCCGGCCCTGTCCGAGGGGCTGCCGGCCTTCCTGACCAGACACGGCGGGGTGCACTCGGGCTTCATGATCGCCCAGTACGCCGCAGCGTCCATGGTGTCGGAGAGCAAGGTATACGCCCATCCGGCATCGGTGGACTCCATCCCGTCGTCGGCCAACCAGGAGGACCACGTCAGCATGGGCACCACCGCCGCCCGGAAGGCGCTGATGATCCTGGACAACAGCCAGAAGGTGCTGGGCATCGAGCTGTTTGCCGGGGCCCAGGCGGCGTGGCTGCGGGGCGAGGACGGACTGTCCCCGGCCACCCGGGCGGTGTACGACCGCATCCGCCAGGCGATCCCACCGGTGGACCAGGACGTGGTGATGCACCCGCTGATGGTGCAGGCGGATGAGCTGGTGAAGGCCCACGCCATTTCTCAGGCGGCGGAGGCCGTCTGCGGAGAATTGCAGTAAATTTCCCCCAGGGCGGGGCCTGTGGGCCCCGTCCCGGGAAGCGCATAAAAAGAGAGGATAGGGAGGAAAAAACATATGATGAAGCTTGTGGAATGCATCCCCAATTTCAGCGTCAGCCGGGAGCGGGACGAGGCCGCCTTCAACGCCCTGGTGGAGACTGCCCAGGCCGTGGCCGGGTGCACGGTGCTGGACGTGCAGTCCGACGGCACCCACAACCGGTGCGTGTTCACGCTGGTGGGGTCCCCGGAGGGCATCGGCGAGGCGGCGTTCCGGCTGGCCAAGCGGGCCATGGAGGTCATCGACATGACCAAACACCAGGGCGCTCATCCCCGGATGGGGGCCACGGACGTGATCCCCTTTGTGCCCACCATGGACATGACCGTGGAGGAGTGCGTGGAGCTTTCCCGGCAGGTGGCCCAGCGCATCTGGGAGGAGCTGGGGATTCCCAGCTTCCTGTATGAGGAGTCGGCCACGGCTCCGGGGCGGGTGAACCTGGCCAAGATCCGGAAGGGGCAGTTCGAGGGAATGCCCGAGAAGCTGCTGGAGCCGGAATGGGCCCCGGATTTCGGCCAGCGGAAAATCCACCCCACCGCCGGGATCATCGCCATCGGCGCGCGGATGCCGCTGGTGGCCTTCAACGTGAACCTGGACACGGACAACGTGGAGATCGCCAAGTCCATTGCCAAGGCCATCCGGGGCTCCTCCGGCGGGTTCAAGTTCTGCAAGGCCATCGGCCTGCTGCTGGAGGACCGGAACGTGGCCCAGGTGTCCATGAACATGGTGAACTATGAGGGGACGCCGCTGTACTACGCCTATGAGATGATCCGGGCCCTGGCGGACCGGTGGGGCGTGCGCATCATCGGCACGGAGCTGGTGGGTCTGACCCCGGCCAAGGCGCTGATCGACTGCGCGGAATACTATCTGAAGCTGGAAAACTTCGACTGCCACAAGCAGGTGATGGAGTATCACCTGGTGGGGATGGAATAAGGAGGACGCTATGCAGCTTGCTGAATTGACGGTGCGGGGGTTTGCGGACCTGCTGGGTTCCGACGCGCCCGCGCCCGGCGGCGGCTCCGCCGCCGCTCTGGCCGGGGCCTTGGGGGCGGCGCTGACCGCCATGGTGGGGTCCCTGACCGTGGGACGGAAGAAGTACGCCGAATTTGACGGCCTGGCCCGGGAGACCCTGGAAAAGGCCCGGGAACTGCATCACACGGGGGAGAAGACGCCGAGTTTGCCGCATATTCGCATGACCGTGGCCGATCTGCATGGTTCCGGCGTGCGTGTCAACGCAGACGAACACGCTCGCGTGTGGACCGTGCAGCCGGGAGCCGTGCAGTTGCCCGAAACTGTGACGGTCGAACCTGACCTGTCGAATGCCGCCCCGTTCCTTGGCGCAGCGCTCATCGCCGGAGGAACCGTGCGCGTACCTCATTGGCCGGAATCCACTACGCAACCCGGAGGCATGCTTCCGGGATATTTGGAACGTATGGGAGCCGAGATCAGCTTCCCGGTGATTGACGACGTCCGGTACTGCGAAGTGACCGGCAACGGTCATGTCAGCGGCCTAGGTGATTTCGACTTGACGGCGGCAGGTGAGATCGCGCCGTCGCTTGCAGCGATTCTGGTTTTTGCGGACAAGCCTACCCGCATGATCGGCATCGGTCATTTACGAGGGCATGAGACGAACCGTCTGGAGGCTTTGGCCAACGAGATTACGCGCGTTGGGGGAGCTGCCCACGAACTGCCCGATGGATTGGAGATAACCCCTGTGTCGGCGAATCGTCTTAGACCATCCGTGATGGAGACTTATGCCGATCATCGTATGGCCACATTCGCGGCGATGCTTGGCCTACGCATCAAAGGCATCCAAGTGAAGAACGTCGCCACGACGGCGAAAACCCTACCGAATTTCGTGGATCTGTGGAATGACATGCTTGTTTGACGGATATGCAAAAGTGACGTCGGGGGACGTTCGGTCCGTCTGACGAGAGCGGACTTGTTTCCGTAACATAGCGGAAGGGGCTTTCCACAAGAATAGTTTGTGGAAAGCCCCTTCCGCTATGCGTCAAGCCTGCGGGCTCACTCCCATTCGATGGTTGCCGGCGGCTTGGAAGTGCAGTCAAGCACCACGCGGTTGATCTGACGGCATTCGTTGGTAATACGCGTCGAGATGGTGGCGAGCACGTCGTACGGGATACGCGACCAGTCGGCGGTCATGGCGTCTTCGGACGACACCGGACGCAACACGATCGGCGAGCCGTAGGTGCGTTCGTCACCCTGCACGCCCACGGAATGCACGTCGGCAAGCAGCACGACCGGGCACTGCCAGATGTCGCGGTCGAGGCCGGCCTTGGAAAGCTCCTCACGTGCGATGGCATCAGCTTCGCGCAACAGGTCAAGACGTTCCTTGGTGATTTCGCCGATGATGCGGATGCCGAGACCCGGACCCGGGAATGGCTGACGCCAGACAATCTCATCCGGCAGACCGAGTTCGGTGCCAATGGCGCGCACCTCATCCTTGAACAGGGTGCGCAGCGGCTCGATGAGCTGGAATTTGATGTCCTTCGGCAGGCCGCCCACATTGTGGTGCGATTTGATGTTGGCCGCGCCATCGCCGCCGCCGGACTCTACGACGTCCGGATACAGCGTGCCCTGCACGAGGAATTTGACTTCCTTGCCGGAGGCACCGGCCTCTTCGATGACCTGACGCTGCGCCTTCTCAAAAGTGCGGATGAACTTCTCTCCGATGATCTTGCGCTTCTTCTCCGGCTCGCTCACGCCCTTCAATGCGGTGAGGAAGTCTTCGGAGGCGTCCACGGCGATGAGCTTGATGCCGGTGGCCTCGACGAAATCATGCTTGACCTGCTCGGCCTCGCCCTTGCGCAGCAGACCGTGGTCCACGAACACGCAGGTGAGCTGCTCGCCGATGGCCTTATGCACCAGAGCCGCCGCGACGGCGGAGTCGACGCCGCCGGACAGGCCGCAAATCACCTGGGCGTCGCCGACCTTCTCGCGGATTTTCTTGACCTGGTCCTCGATGATGTTGGACGCGTTCCAGTTATCGCCGAGGCCGGCGCACTTGTGCAGGAAGTTCTCGATGAGCTTCTGGCCCATCGGAGTGTGCTTGACTTCCGGATGCCACTGCACGCCGTACAGTTTGCGGGACTCGTCCTGCATGGCGGCGACCGGTGCGCCTTCGGTGTGGGCGAGCACTTCGAAGCCTTCCGGCGCGGTCTTGACGGCCACGCCATGGCTCATCCACGTGCTTTGCTCTGCGGGAGAGCCGTCGAGCAGACCCTCCGCCTTGTCGATGGTGGTTTCCGTTTTGCCGTATTCGCCCAGGGCGGCCTTGTCGACATCCGCGCCCAACGCGTATGCCATGGCTTGGAAGCCGTAGCAGATGCCGAGCACCGGAACGCCCGCGTCGAACAGCTTCTTGTCGACGCGCGGAGCGCCCGGTTCGAACACGGAAGCGGGGCCACCGGACAGGATGATGGCCTGCGGATCCTTGGCCAGCATCTCATCGACCGGCATGGAATGCGGCACGAGCTCCGAATAAACATTGGCCTCACGCACGCGACGTGCGATCAGCTGGGCGTACTGGGCTCCGAAATCGACAACGAGCACAGGACCTGCAGCCATAACACTCTCCCTTTAATATGAGGTATCAAGAAACGAACAATACTAACTGCTCTATTGTGACGTTGCAAGGAGACATTGGAAACACGTGAACGGAGAATGAACGAATCTCACAATTGCTTACTCCCACCTACTCAACACGCCGCGTGTGTATCTAGGGAAACGAACGTGGGAAACATGTGTTAACCGACTAAAAACGTTGATTTTGAGCCGTTTTTCAATCTTTTTGATAGAGTGTGAAGTACGCACAAAAATCCCGATAAAAGCACACATTTGCGTACAGAAAAATAACAATTGAACACACAGTCGCAAAAAAACAGCAAAAAGTCGAACCGCGCTCGTAATATGTGCAAGTGACTGGAAATGAGGCATACCGCGTAACCGCAAGGTTTTAGGCATGGCTCATGACCTAAGGAAATAAACAATCGCACATCACAGTGCAGGAGTACAGGAGTACACATGACGAGTCCTGTTATTGGCACCCCTTGGAAGAAGCTGAACGCTCCGGTTTCCGAGGAAGCTATCGAAGGCGTGGATAAGTACTGGCGCGCAGCCAACTACCTCTCCATCGGCCAGATCTATCTGCGTAGCAACCCGCTGATGAAGGAGCCTTTCACCCGCGAAGACGTCAAGCACCGTCTGGTCGGTCACTGGGGCACCACCCCGGGCCTGAACTTCCTCATCGGCCACATCAACCGTCTCATTGCTGATCACCAGCAGAACACTGTGATCATCATGGGCCCGGGCCACGGCGGCCCGGCTGGTACCGCTCAGTCCTACCTGGACGGCACCTACACCGAGTACTTCCCGAACATCACCAAGGATGAGGCTGGCCTGCAGAAGTTCTTCCGCCAGTTCTCCTACCCGGGTGGCATCCCGTCCCACTACGCTCCGGAAACCCCGGGCTCCATCCACGAAGGCGGCGAGCTGGGTTACGCCCTGTCCCACGCCTACGGCGCTGTGATGAACAACCCGAGCCTGTTCGTCCCGGCCATCGTCGGCGACGGCGAAGCTGAGACCGGCCCGCTGGCCACCGGCTGGCAGTCCAACAAGCTCATCAACCCGCGCACCGACGGTATCGTGCTGCCGATCCTGCACCTCAACGGCTACAAGA
>OKRW01002600.1_pt1 | contig 12772 bp, 9 predicted proteins | sample 1601151 | NCBI WGS metagenome assembly OKRW01 (sample SAMEA3541471, study PRJEB24748) | human gut metagenome | biome: human gut; feature: human-associated habitat; material: faeces | place: China | collected 2012 | reverse complement strand
TCAGTCAGTTTGATACAGGAAAATTAGGTGAAATTCTTACCGAGATGCAGAAACTTGATGCTATTCCAGACGTTTCTCCGAGCGTTAGCCGGTTCACAACCGCTATAGCTAAACTTGCCAACACAGGACAGTATATCGGCAATGTATCAAAGGAACTTCCGAATCTTGCGACAGGTTTAAATAATACGGCTGCTAAATTAGGCTCCATGAGCGAAGTATCAGCATCCGCCAATGCTTTTATTACTTCTCTTGGAAAATTAGCTAGCGCAGGAGATAAAACTGGAAAGACTGCAAGTCAATTATCAACTCTCGCGCAAGAGGTTTTGAAGTTTTTTGACGCAATGAAAAGCGCACCAAATATCAGTTCAAGCACAATAAGAATGACAGAAGCTCTTGCAGTATTAGCATCGTCTGGAAGCAAAGTAGGGCGTGCCACAAATAGCGTTTCGAATTCATTCAACACGCTTTCTTCGTTAGGTTCAAAAGCAAGTACTGTAATCCATGGGCTGACAAATGCTTTTCAAAAATTTGCTTCAAAAGCTATTTCTTTAGGTGGAAAAGCTATATCTGCAATCGCAGGTATTGGAAATGCATCTTCTGAAGCCGGCGAAAAAATAAGAAGATTGTCAAATCCTCTGAGTTCGGTAACGAATAAGCTGGGTGCTCTTTACGCCAAAGGTTTCCTCGCAAAAAGAGCATTAGATGTTCTGACATCGCCAGTAGAATCCGCAATGAACTATGTAGAGACCCTGAACTACTTCAACTCTGCATTCAATCAGGTGGCAGAAGGAATCGACACTGACGAATGGAAAAAAAGTGGTATAAAATCTGCTGAAGCATATGCAAATTCATTTCAGGAAAGAGCAAAACAGCTTTCACAGAAACTGACAGGATTCGAAGTTTCAGATACTGGTGAACTGACTAGAACCAATACCGCCAGTCTTGGACTTGACCCGGAAAAGACTATGCAGTATCAGGCAACGTTTGCACAGATGGCATCTTCTATGGGCGATACATCTGAAACAGCATTGAAGTTATCAAATGCGCTTACAATGATCGGCGCAGACCTTGCATCCGTAAGAAATATGGACTTTGAAGATGTATGGCAGGACATGGCATCTGGCTTGACTGGCATGAGCCGCGCTATGGATAAGTACGGCATTAATATCCGTAATGCCAACATGCAGCAGGAACTGTATAATCTTGGAATTAATACCAGCATATCGAATTTGTCTCAGGCAGATAAAACGATTCTGAGAACGATTATCTTGCTGAACAACTCTAAGTATGCGTGGGCTGATTTATCAAACACGATCAATCAACCGGCAAATCAAATTCGTATGTTGCAAGCTAACTTTGCATCCCTTGGCAGAACAATAGGTTCCTTATTCATTCCTATACTGCAAACAGTTCTTCCGTATGTCAATGCAATTGTAATCGCATTACAAAGAATGTTTGCTTATATTGCAAAATTGCTTGGAATCAAACTGTCAAACTTTGTATCATCTACTGGTGGTATTTCTGTAGATACCGGAGATATTGCAGATAATATGGATAATGCCAGTGGTGCAATTGACAATGCCAATACCAGCGCAAAAAAACTCGAAAAAACATTGTCAGTTCTTGCGTTTGATCAACTGAATCAGCTTAATGACAATTCTGATTCTGCTAGTACAAGTAATCCATCTTCTGGCTCTGGCGGTGGCGCATCACATCTTCCAGCGCTTGATGCTGCATTAGATGATGCTTTGTCTGCATATCAAAAAGCATGGGACGAAGCATTCAAGAAAATGTCCAATAGGGCAAATGAAATGGCAGATGCCATTGTAAATGCCTTTAAGAGAAAAGACTGGAAAGGTCTTGGAAAAATCATGGCTGATGGCATTAACTGGGGAATGCAAAAGCTTTATGATTTCATTAACTGGAATAACGTAGGCCCTTACATCACTAAATTCACCAGCGCATTCACCCAAACATTTAACAGTATGGTTGATAACATCAACTGGGATTTGATGGGACGTACTGTTGGTGCAGGTATGAATACTATTGTAAATACTGCAAACCAACTTCTGGAAGGAATCGACTGGAAGAACCTTGGTGCTAAATTTGCAAATGGTATTATGGGGCTTGTTCGTGAAGTTGACTGGGGCAATTTTGGTAATTTACTTGGAAATTCCTTTATGCGTGGTTGGGATATTTTCTCTGGATTCGTGAAAAATCTTCAATATGGAGAAATTGGAACAGCTGTTGCAGAAGGCTTGAATGGAATCTTCGAAAAGATTAGTTTTAGTGAAATCGCTCATACACTCGCAACTGGCTTGAATGGTGCTTTTGATACGCTTGCTTCTTTCACTGCGACCTTTGATTGGGATGAAATGGTTGATAATATCACAGGTGGTATTGTGACTTTCATGCAAGAATTTGACTGGAAAGAGAATGGACAGAAACTTGAAAATTTTATCAATCATCTCTTGACATCATTAATTGACATCGCAGAAGGTGTCGATTGGGAAGCGTTTGGCCACAATGTAGGCGTATTCCTCAGTGAAATTGACTGGGGAAAACATCTTGCACAGTTACTTACGGTTATCGGAGACGTTCTTGGTGGAATCTGGGAAGGACTTGGAACAACATCTGCTGGCACATTTGTTCAGGCAATGGCTGTTTTTGCTATTGGTGACAAATTAATGCCACTCGTTGACACCATTACCAAATTCTTTACAGGCGATACTGTTTTTGGAAATCTTTCTAAAGCTGTACGAGGTATGCTGAGTCCCGCAATCACAGAAGCTGTAGCGACAACTATTCCGGCTCTTGGGACATCGTTAGGTTCACTTGTTGCAACCGGTGGTGGAATTGCTCTTGCAGTAGGTGGTGCAGTATTACTTACCAAGAAATTAGCAGGACTTTTTGAGACCATGCAGGGTGGTAATGGAATGACTACACAGTATGGTGGTTATCTCCATGATTACGCAACGCAGCTTACCAATGTAGCAAATCTTACAAACGATCAATCGGAAGCGTTGTGGCAGTTGATTGAAAAGGACGAAGAGCTTGGAAAAACTCACGATGAAATGTACTCTGATATGGTTAGCAAACTTTCTGAGTATGGTGTTTCAGCAGAGCAAGCTAGAACAGCTCTTGAGCAATACGGAGCGCAAGCAGGTGTATCGGCTGAATTTGTTGAAGGCATGACCGATCAAATTTCTGCTCTTGGAGAAGGTGTATCTGAAGCTGCAAGTAAATTTGATACATCAAAAATAAGTGTCGATAATTTGAAGGCTACTCTGTACGCATTGAGTCTTTCTTCTACAGAATTCGGAAGTAATTATACGACGGCATGGAATGCAATAAGCGAAGTACCTTATAGCAACACAAAAGATGCATTAGACGCGGTCTACACTTCTCTCAAAAACGCAGGTGTTCCACTTGACGAACTTGATAAGAAGTTAAGAGAAGATTTTCCAGAAGCAACTGTAGCTACCAAAACAGCGGTTGAACAAAATATTGTAGGAGCGCAAAAGACCATTTCTGCATCTGTTGGACAGGCTTCGAAAGACACTAAAACAGCCACAAATGAAATGGCAAAAAATGCCACAGATGATTTCTCAGAAATTCAGAAGCAAGCCGATACTTACATGAAAGGCATGGAAAGCACAACTACTAGCTCATGGGGCAATTCTTCTAGAGAAGCTACATTGAAAGCCAGGGAAATGAAGAATGCCGTAAGTACAGAGCTTGGAAATATGGACAAATCTGTAACAAGCCATTTCCAAAGTCAGTACAACATTGCTTATAAGAAATGGGAGAATATCGGAAGAGATATTTCTTCTTATATTTCTGGAAGTATGTCAAAGAGTATGGAAAGCTCTTTAAATAGCTTCATGAGAACTATTCGTAGTGCATTTAGTAATATGTACAGCATTGGTCAGAACGCGATGCAGAGTTTAACTGACGGAATGAGATCCGTTCATATTTCGACACCACATATCTACATGAATTCTAGTGCATCTGCAAGTGGCAATAGTATGTCCTACAGATGGGATTCTGGTGTAAATTGGTATGCAAAAGGTGGTTTGTTCAAAAATGCATCTGTCATTGGTGTTGGCGAAGCAGGACAGGAAGCCGTTCTTCCACTTGAAAACCAGAAAGCCATGAAATCCATTGCCGACAGCATCATGTCCGGCTATGACGGCAACATGGGGCTTACAAAAGATGAGATCATGGAAGCTGTCGAGCGTGGCGTAGTTACTGCTTTGATGAACAATGGTGGCTTTGGTGGTTCTTCACCAGAATACATTATGAACAGCATCAAAGTGAACGAGCGTGAACTGGCACGAATCGTCACAAAGGCTCAGAACAACACAGATTACCGCATGAATCCGTCACCTGTGTATTGATTTTACGGTATGGATGTGGTAATATAATAAATGCATAAACGTTAAGAAGAGAGCACACTAAAGATGAAACGAGGGAAAAACCTCACGATTCTTTGGTGTGCTCTTTTTTGTTTGGTAAAACCAACAGGCTAGACCGATCATCGAAAAGCGGAAATGCCTTGCCGCCTGCCTGTTGATTTACATACATTTCAAGGCATCTTATATACGAAAGGCAGGTATTTTTTTATGAAATTCAAAGAACAATCAAAAAGTCTCAATATTCCAATATCAAGAGAGCCTATTATCTACTTTCTTCTGGACGGAGATGAAGTAGTTTATGTCGGGCAGTCTAGGTTGGGCCTTTTTCGTCCGTACAGCCACACAGACAAACATTTTACTTCGGTTTCTGTTATTAAATGTCAACTAGAAGAACTGGATTCTTTGGAGATTTTTTATATCAGAAAATATTTACCAAAATATAATCAAAAACTTGTTGACGATAAGCATGAGTTCTCTTTTGGAAAAGTAAGAAGAATAATAAGAGATCAAACAGATTTTAAAAATTGTACTGTTTTTCATATAAGGAAAATGGTAAAAATTATGAAAATAAATACTTTTTCTATTCAAGATACTTTTTACATGGTATCTGATGATGCAGAAAAAATAATTGATTATGTAAATTCTCATTATGACGGTCATGAATTAAAAGTGTCGTAATTTTGGTAAAACCAGTAGGCTAGGTCGGCCACCGAAAAGTGTAGCTCCATGATACACTTGCCTACTGTTTTTATAAATCATGGATCTGTGGCAACAAGGTGCCACACATTAACGACATGGAGGTTATCTATTATGAGCAGTACAGTTAATAAAATTAAAAAAGCAGTTTTACGTGAAGATTTACTTGCCATTACAGGGGATTTTCGCAAAGCAATTATATTGAAACAGTTTATCTATTGGTCAGAGCGAGTATCAGATGCTGACAAATTTATAGAAAAAGAAAACGAAATTGCCAAGAACAATGGCGAAGAAGAACGAGAATTATTTTACGGATGGATTTACAAAACAGCAGATGAACTTGCTGAAGAAATAATGCTTGGATTATCTGCAAGTCAAGTAAGACGCTATGTAAGAGATTTGGTTGATATGGGCTTTGTCTCCAAAAGAAATAACCCAAAATACAAATGGGACAGAACATTGCAGTATCGGGTAAATCTCGTTAATATAGCAAAAGCTTTGAAGGAAAAAGGGTATCCGTTGAGTGAATATAAGATTGAATTGCCGGATGATTTGTCCAATGTGCATGGGTGCGCAATCAATGAAGTACATATGGAAAATCAATCAGTTCCAGATGCTTGTGCTATACCAGAAACTACTAACAGAGAATATAATTCAGACATTACTAATACAGAAAATAAAGACTGTACTTTATCAAGTACAGAGAAAAAGACTTTACCATCGTCTGGTAAAGGAGTAAAGACTTCTGCTCCTAATAATAATATAAATATAAATATTAATAATATACCACCTAGAACGAAAGAGCAGAAGCAGGAACGGTACGCACATGCGAAAAAGAATCACTCTGTCGATTACAAAGACGAAGAACTACCGACAATCCTGTACAATGGATTTAATTCTCTGTACGGGGACAAAGAAGATATTTTGGAAGACCACGACATCTGCCTGACTATGGCATTGGTCAAACAGTTCTTTGAAAAGTTCAAACAGTATCGAGGAGAACGACATCCGATAGTCTACGCAAATGACCTTGACCAGTTCCTGAGTATGATTCGAAATGCTGACTTGGATATAGTGAAAGACGGAATAGTCGAAGAGGACGATGAGCCGCAATATTATCTGGACATGATGGACGAATATTTCGGCTCTGACATTGGAAAGAACAACAATATGGACTGCGATTATCATATCTGGCTGTTCTTCACGGAGAAGACACAGAACATTTTGTATAACCGCGTGAAACAGAAACGGGAGGAATGAAAATATGCCAATAGACAGACCATTGTTTGAACCGGGGGACATAGTAAAACATTTCAAGAGAGAAACCGTCAGTGATTTGCGGAGCAATGATTACCTGTATAAGATTGTCGGCGAAGCAAAGCATACAGAGACAGACGAACCGCTGATAATTTACCGTGCTTTGTATGGAGAAAGAAAACTATATGCCAGACCACAAAAAATGTTTTACAGTTTGGTTGATAAAGAAAAATATCCAGATATTTCACAGAAGTACAGATTTGAAAAATATGAAGGACAGATATTCATTGACTAAATCAATCCAAAATCTGTTTGAAATACCGTAGGTGATGATTTCCTCACGTGACGCATAAAAATAGATTCTAGCCAATTTTATTCAATCAATTATTGAGAAAGCAGGGAAAGAAAATGGAATATATTATGATTCTGAACGCAGTATCAGTGATCGCTTGTTCAGCGGCTATTGCCACGGCCTGTAAAGTGACAGGCTCAGCGTGGCCATTGCTGGCATTTATTTTAATCCCTAAATGGGGATATCGTCATTTCGACGACAAGGAGGAAAAAGATGAACCGGAGAAAGATCAGACTTCGTAAAGGCCAGTACAGAAACATCCGAAAGGCGATGGACTGTATAGTGGCAAAACGTGGAACCAGAAATAATGAGTTCCGAATGCGTGGGCGAAAGCCCCTGAGATACAGCCAGCTGATAACGTACCACAAACGGAAACCGTATATCTAGGGAGAAAAAAAGGTGAAAAAATTAAAAATCATGTTATTGACAATTCTGTGTCTGTGCTTTGCCGGAGGAGCTGCCGGATGCGCTCTGTTGGACGATACGCTCAATGATATCAAAGGCGATCTTGCTGGAAATGGATATACCATCCGTACATACGACAACTATGGCGAAAAGGTTATGACTACAGTCGGGGACAAAATCAACGTAAAAGGAAATCCGGTCAAAACCACATCATACGACAGTGACGGTTCTGTGATTACTGGATATGAAATGTCGTCTGTAATTACCATCAACATTGACGGAAAAGAAATTCAGAGCTGCGGAGATACCTGTATATTCGAGCAAGACGGATTGGAACCGGATGTAGATTTTGAACAGACAGATATTTACAGTCAATCCACTGGAAAGATTGATGAAAATACATATATTGCCGGAATCGTAAACCAATATAAAAATTATTTTGGAAAATCCCGAGTGGTAGTTATTAAATCGCAACTCGGACAACCTATCACAGCATATTCTGGTGACGAGGTGTATTGGAAGATTCCGAAGAAATTACCTAAAATGACAAAACTTATGATTGATGGGAAAGCCCTTTATATTCACAGAGCAAACTTCCAGATCATTGACACTGCGTTATTGAATTAATAAGAGGTATATAGAAATGCAGACTAATTATATTGAACTTGGAAGAAGTCGTTTTTTCAGGAACAAACAATTTGCCTACATAGACACAATGGGATTTCTTGCTGATAGGATTTTTATAGAGAATAAAGTCCGAGTAAAATTCTGCGGGGACTACAAACACAGAGAGAAAAATTATGTTGTCGTAACCTGCAAAGTAAAGGAAAAAGACGTTTCGGTATTCTTGCAATCAATGGAAGGATTAAAAAATCGGGTAATTCTTATGGGAAACACGGATTACGAATCATTTTGCAAAGAGCAATTCGAAAGATTCATTTCTGATATCCAAAAGAAACATTAATATAACTTTTTCTTACTGAATCTCACTTTGTATATGTGATAGAATAAAGAATCATAAAGCGTCTATCAGAGCGATAGGCGCTATTTTCGTGTAATTAAGCATCTTCTTTCGGGAAGGTGCTTTTTCTTTTATGAGGTGTTATATGGCAGAAATATTTTTAAAAGTAAACGGTGTCTCGATGCCTTGCCCGTCTTCCTACACATGGGGATTACAGGACGTATCAGCGGCAAAATCAGGAAGATCTGATGACTCTGTCATGCATAAAAACAGGGTAGCGCAAAAAAGGAAATTAGCTTTGCAGTGGAACGGTAAAGATTGGGCTAATACAGCTAAGATTCTCCAAGCGTTCAATCCCGAGTACATCCAAATTACATATCCAGATATGATGTCTGGAAAATACGAAACCAGAACGTTTTATGTCGGTGACAGGAGCGCGCCTGTTAAATGGTGGTGGCTTGGAAACCAGAGAACAGAATCTATCAGTTTTGATGTTATTGAGAGGTAGAACATGAGGATTTTATCAGACAAATGGAAAGAAAAAGTGAATACTGGTATGGACGTGCAGTATATCAAATATGCGGATATTACCCTCAAAGATGGAACAGTTCTTAATCTGACCAGTGCTGATCTGTGGGCAAATGGATTTTTGTTTGAAGATTCCGTGTCCGGGGATAGTAGCTTTGATATTGGTTCAACAATCATCAATGTGCTGACCTTGAGCATTAATAACTTTGATGGGCAATATTCGGATTATGATTTTGACGGAGCAGAAGTTATCTGCTATGTCGGTATGGAATTTGATGATGGGACTACAGAAAAAATTCGCATTTGCACAGCAACAGTAGTTGAACAGCCAGAAGACGAAACAGTAACCATCGACCTGACGTGCGAAGATAACATGCGGAAATTTGATCGTAATTATTCTGACAGTAAGCTTAAATATCCGGCAACCAGAGGGCAAATTATCAGGGATGCCTGCGAAGTATGTGGAGTAACCTTGCAGACAACGTCTTTTGACAGAGATGATTATATTGTACAGATACGTCCTGACAATGAGGCTTTGACGTTCCGACAGGTATTACAATGGGTAGCTCAGATCGGATGCCAGTGGTTAAGATGTGATGAATATGGCAGACTTTGCGTAAAGTGGTATGATACGGAAAAAACAGATGCACAGAAAATCGACACGACCTACGGGTTTACACCACAGCACACCGATGTTGTAATTACTGGTATTCAAGTAACTGAATACAGTGATTCTTCAAATGAAGAACCAGAAAGCTATATGGTTGGTACACAGGGATATGTACTGGCCATTTCTGACAATAAATTAATTCGTAAAGGCGACGGACAAACCATTGCTTCAATAATTGCCGAGAAATGCGTTGGCATGAGATTTAGACCATTTGAATCCGAGTGCCCTACAGATGTGGCTCTGGAAGCCGGAGATTCACTGATTATTGTGGATAGAAATGGAAAAATATACACATCTCTACTTACCACAACTACATTGAAACCGGGATCCGGCCAGAAGATAGCTTGTAATGCCAAAAGCGCTGCTAAAAATAGCAGCACCCGATATTCCCAGGCGACGCAGGCATTTGTTGCTGCAAGAAATATGGTTAAGCAGGAAAAAACCGAGAGAGAAAAGGTATTAGAAGAATTCAAGAATCGTCTTGACAATGCCAAAGGTGTATATACAACTATAGCAAAACAAGAAGATGGAAGCAATGTATTCTATCTTCACGATGCGCCGACGCTTGAAAAGTCTCAAGCTGTCTGGAAGATGACTTCCGAAGCATGGGGAGTTTCAACAGATGGAGGGCAGACATGGAATGGTGGCATGACAGTTGACGGCGATACCATTGTCAGAATCCTGAATGCAGTTGGCGTGAACGCTAAATGGATTAACGCTGGCGCAATCACGGTAAAAGATTCTAATGGAAATCTACTTTTTCAAGTAGATATGGATACTAAAAAAGTATATATTAGTGGCGATTGCGTATTAATTGGCGGAAAAACAGCGTCTGAAGCTTTAGCAGATAATTTGAAGGAGAGCAAGAAATATTCTGATGAAGTTGCATTAAAAGCTCAAAACATGACTTTACAGCTGTCTAATGACATACAGACAATTGCGACTGATGCCGATGGAAATATTACAGATTTTCCAACTGTATCTACCAAAGCTACGGTAATGTACGGTTCGTCAGACATCACAAATGACTGCAGTTATACGATTACAAAATCTGACAGTATCACAGGATCTTGGAATGATGCAACACATATATACAATGTTACCGGATTGTCTGCTGATAATGGATGGATAGATATAAAAGCTACATATCTTGATAATTTGTCAGTTACAAAAAGATTTACCGTATCAAAAGTAAAAGCTGGTGCACAGGGGATTCCCGGAAGGACGTATATCCTTGAGCCGTCTTGCAATGTCCTGAAACGCGGTTCAGACAAAGTAATCAGTCCGAATTTTCTGGAATTTAAAGCATACTATCGCGATGGCAACGAAGCAGAGCGACATCCGTACTCAGGACGGTTTGTAGTTGAAGAAACCGCAGATGGCACTACATGGAATACCATATATACCAGTTCGTCCGATGAAAATACGGTAAAACATTACCTGTATACAATCCTGACCGATGAAACAGGGCAGACGATCACAGATGGAAATGGTACTACGATAGGTATTCCGCGAGATATTACAAATATCAGGTGCCGACTGTATCAGGCTGGCGGAACTGTAAATATGTACGATATGCAAAGCGTCGCAGTTGTACTTGACGTAGATGCGCTGACACAGACGGAAATTGTAAAAATCCTTACCGATGACGGAAAGTGGAATGGGTTGTATTACAAAAACGGAAGGTTATACATAAGTTTCAGCGCGGCACTCGGCGGAGAACTTTCATTGGGCGGTGAAAACAATGGAAACGGTATACTGAAAAATTATGATGAGAATGGAAACTTGGTGCTTTCTCTTGAAAACAGAGGTTTATTATATGGCGATGATTTAAACAACAAAGAACTAAAATTTATTAATCCAAATAAAAATGGTTTGAGATTATCGGAATGGGATGGAGATATTCTTTCATATCTTGATATCGGAATATATTGGTACGAATCAGACAGTTATTATGTAATGGAAATAATGGCAGAATCCCAAATTGAGTTTTACTTGGCTAATGGCATTGATTCGAAAACAAATCCATATACTCCTATTGTAAGTGATTATTATTACACAACTATCTATAATAGTTTTAGATGCTACAAGGGGGAAGCTACTCTTGACGAATTAACCTCGAAATCCACAAAGCTTTTGGATGTTAGTCAAAACACCAATGCATATAATTTGTTACTCATGATAGATGGAACAGTAACTAGATCTGCATCCTCATCCAAACGTTACAAGGATATCGGTGAATCTATAATTCCATCCGAAATCGAAGAATGGTACAAAATAGAACCAGTCTGGGCAAAATACAAAGACGGTTATCTTGCAGAAGGCGACGAAAACGAGGGACGCTATCTGCCTATGTTCATTGCGGAGGATGTAGAAGAACATTTTCCACAGGCAGCTACACATGCGAACAATCGGATAGAAGACTGGAACTACCGTATGATGATCCCAGCAATGTTCGCAATGATTAAGCAACAAAAAGTTGAAATAGATAGTCTTAAGCAAGAGATTCAAGAAATTAAAAAGTTGATAAGGAAGGAGTGATTGCATGGAATCATTAAAGACCGATGTACTAAGCAATTTGGCAAGTGCGGAAGAATTAGCGGACACCGATTTGATACCGGTCGGAACGGGTAGTGGAAATGCATTGAAAAAACTTACAGTTGCAAATATGATTACTTGGTTGAAGGAGAAACTGGGTCTCAACGGGTATATCACAACATCAAGCTTTAGTTTACCTTTTACACTAAAAAATGGTGTAGCGACCGTATCTCACGATATAGCAAAATCGCATCCTAATCACACACCACTAGGAATTGTGAGATGTAGTTTTTCAAGCTCTTATCTAACATTGACAGGATATAACATAACTAATGACAATATGAATCTCACTATAAGAGATGTGGCATCGCCAACGACTTCGAGCGCAACCGGAAAAGTATATTTTACAGTAATATACGTTAAAAAATAAAAGGGAGGTACATATGGAGATTAAAGGTATTGACGTATCATCTTATCAAGGAAAACCAGATTGGCCAAAAGTATCGAATTCTGGAGTTAAGTTTGCAATATTAAGAATCCATCAAAAATCTGGAGTCGATACATCTTTTGAACACAACTACAAGGGCTGTAAATCCAATGGAATTCTTATTGGTGGATACAAGTACAGCTACGCTTTAACACCGGCACAGGCAATTGACGAAGCTGAGGACGTGCTTTCCGTTCTTGGTGGTCGTGGACTTGATTTTCCAGTATTCTATGACCTTGAATGGAGTCAGCAGAGAAGCCTTGGCAAGCAAGCTATCGAGAATGTTGCAATAGCGTTTCTGATCAGAATCAAGAAAGCCGGTTATAAAGTCGGAATTTATTGTAATCTCGACTGGTATAATAATGTTCTGACAGATGCTCTCAAAAAATACGATTGTTGGATTGCTCGTTATCCGGCAAGCGACAATGGTTCTGTGCAGGAAAGATTACGTCCGAATGTC
>OKRW01002598.1_pt1 | contig 12773 bp, 9 predicted proteins | sample 1601151 | NCBI WGS metagenome assembly OKRW01 (sample SAMEA3541471, study PRJEB24748) | human gut metagenome | biome: human gut; feature: human-associated habitat; material: faeces | place: China | collected 2012 | reverse complement strand
CACTGTGCATCCCTCGATCCGGGCATTTCTTCCGGAACCTTCTGACACTACTTTCTCCAGAATTCCTCTTACTGTCTCTGATGTTTTTTCCGAAATAATCCCCGTTTCCACCGGATATTCCAACTTTCTTCCGCTGGTGCCATCTGAGCTCAGAACGGATACCCCAAAATGAGGTGTGATCCGCCTCCCCCCATTGATCAGAGAACTGACTGTGGTCGCCAGCTGAATTGGCGTAATCTGAAAAGACTGGCCAAAAGCAACTGTTGCCAGCTCCACATTCCCCATATTTTCCATTTTATGCATGATCGTTCCAGCCTCTCCCGGCAGATCTACACCTGTCTTCTTCAAAAGTCCAAACTCCTTGAAATAATGATAATAGTTTTCCCCCCCAAGTCTCAGACCCACTTCAATAAAAACCGGATTGCAGGAATTCTGGGCACCTTCCACAAAGCTCTGAGAACCGTGTCCTGTTCTCCTTGCACAGTGAATCCGCCTGTCATCCACCAGCTTATACCCCGGACAGAAAAATCTGTCATTTACGGAAACCACGCCAGCCTCCAGACCTGCAGACATGGTAATGATCTTAAAGGAAGAACCGGGCTCATATGTATCGTTCAGGCAGGGATTTCTCCACATCTGGTTCAGAAGATCCTGTTTTTCCTGTTCATTCAGTCCTGAAGTATCCACGTCCGCATTCAATGTAAAAGGATCGTTCAGGTCAAATTCCGGCACATTAACACATACATAAATTTCTCCGTTCTGCGGATTCATAAGAAGTATGGAAACACGCGCAGCCTGTTTTTCTTCCATCACTTTCAGAGCCGCCTGCTGAGCATACTGCTGCAGATCCACATCCAGACTGATTTTCAGGTTTTCCCCTGCCACCGGATCTTCCCTGCTTTCTCCGATCTGGTCGATTTCCACGCCTCTGGCATCTGTTGTGGTCAGGATTTTTCCCGCCTGTCCCTTTAAAATTTCCTCATATTTCACTTCCAGGCCAATTATCCCCTGATTGTCACCGCCTGTAAATCCCAGAACCTTGGAAGCCAGAGATCCGTAAGGATAATACCGCTTATAATCCTCATCCACTTTCACACCATCCAGTTCATACCCACGTATCACATCTCCCACAGATTTTTCCACATTTGTCTTAATTCGTTCAATTGAAGATATTTTTTCAACTTTTTTACGCACTGTGTCAGTATCTATTTCCAACTCTTTTGCCAAGACCTCAATAACCTTCTGTGGGTCCTTAATCTGACTGTGAATAACGGAAATAGTACATACAGTTTTATTATCTGCCAGAATCCTCCCTTTTGCATCCAGTATCTGTCCTCTTGCAGCCTTAATGACTCGTTCTCTTTCATGAAGTTCTTCTGCTTTCTGGTAATAGTAATCCGACCGAACCCCCATCAGGTAAACAAGCCTTCCCACAAGTCCCAGAAGCATAAGTGCACATACAAGAAAAACCATCCATATTTTTTTCCTGTGAAAGGTCATAGTTTTTTTCATAAAAAAATCCCCATCTGAAATCATCATAACTAATATATGATAATTTCAGATGGAGGTATGTGTTGTATTATGGTGAACAGTCTGTTTTTTTATTTCCTGCCAATACTATGCCACCTATGGACAGTATTTCTAATCCAGTCCGGCTTCCTCGTTAGTCAGGCCTTCACTCTCCATATTGTTATCCTCAATGGGATCCGTGTTATCTTCCGGAGGTCCCGGAACATTGGTATCAGAAACAGCCTCCGGCAGAGTTTCCCCGGCTGAACCAGTGTAGGAATCGCTGATTCCATCAAGGTTAGCAGATTTTATATACTCTCCGTTTGCATTGATCTGATAACTTCCGTCACTATTCAGCAGGTAACCATTTTCGTCAATCCGATTGCCATCCCAGTCAATGAGGTTGCCCTCTTCATCCACCAGATTTCCATTTTCATCAATCTGACTGTCAGATATAGTATTTACATGACCATTAAATTTCTCCCAAAGCTCTGTCTCCGGAACAGTTCCGTCTGTAGACTGATCGGGCTGAATATTCATGTATGGCAGAAGCTCGGAAAGAATTGCCTGTGCCACATACTGTGGATAAATACTGCTGGCCTGATCCTCTACATTTGGCTCGTCAATTACCACATAGATCAGAACCTGCGGGTCATCAACCGGGGCAAATCCGATAAAGGAAACCACGTATTTACCATTTCCACGGGGGAATTTCTCCGCAGTTCCTGTTTTACCGCCTGAGCTGTAACCCTGTACCTTTGACGTCATACTGGTACCCTGCTCTACACTGGCCTGCATATAGCTTCTGATATCAGCGGAAATGCTGGAAGAAATAGTCTGCTTCTGAAGAAGCGGGCTAATTGTCTTCACAGTTGCACCGCTGGCGTCTTTGACTTTTGTCACAAGATGTGGCTGATAATAGTAGCCGCCATTGATAACCGAACACATTGCATTGATTTCCTGGATCATAGTACAGCTGAATCCCTGACCAAATGCAGAACACGCAAGCTCTGTCTCATGCATGGTATCAACAGTATGCATAATACCATATCCCTCATTTGGAAGATCGATTCCTGTCCGGCTTCCGAAATTGAAAGTACTCTGTGCTTTCAGGAAATTCTCAACGCCCATCTTTGCACCAATCTGCATCATGGCATCGTTACAGGAGTTTGCGATTACTTCCGCAAGGGTTTCCATTCCGTGTCCGTAAATATTTGCACATTTGATGGTGGTCATATTTCCTGGCACACCAAAATTCTGGTAACCATCACAATAGAAGGTATCACTGGTGGATATTTTTCCCTGTTCCAGAGCAGCTGCCATAACAATGGGCTTCACAACGGAACCAGGTTCGTAAATGTCGGTTACACAAAAGTTATTCCACATGGCGCTTAGAGCATCCATGGTCTCACTGTCGTTCATAGCAGCAATCTCATCTGCTGAATATAAGGAAGACAGATTACGTGGATCATTAAGATCATATCGGTCGCCCCCATCCATGGCAAGGATTTCACCACTTGAAGGGTCTTCCACGATCACTCCTATATTTTTGGCGCCAGTAGATTCCTTAAAGGCATTTACCCATTTTTCCACAATCTGCTGTGTTCCAAGATCAAGGCTAAGCTCCAGACTGTTTCCGTCAGAAGCTTCGATAATGGTTTGCTCCACGTTAGAATCATCACTGAAATATCCGTACTGTCGGCCATCAATTCCTGTCAGGCTGCTATTGTAGTAGCCCTCAATTCCATAGTCCGCAGTATCTCGGGAAAAAGTAAATCCCAGCGTATCACAGGCCAGCTCATTATATGGATAGACTCTCAGATAATCTTCTTCAAACCATACACCCTGGATATTGTTTTTCTCCTGAATTTCTTCCCTGGTCATTTCCGTATCATCTGGTATGCTGCAGTAATCCTCGAATGCTTTCTTATCATCCATAGATACCTGCTTTTTCACGATCTGATACTGACTCTCCTTGGTCTTATCAGAAGTAAGCCTGGTACGGAGTTCTCCTTCATCAAGGCCAAATATGGTAACCAGAGCATTCACCGTAGGATCCAGATAATCCTCATCTGAATTTACAGCTTTACAGTCCAGTACAACATTATACACCTTGTTGCTCGTTGCCAGAATGTTGCCATTTCGATCATAGATTGCCCCTCGTTTCGCTGGCATTGTGCGATTCTGGTATTTTTGCTGAGCCTGACTCAGCACCTGTTTCTTATACTTGTCACCACTTTGAAAATTAATATAAGTGATAACTCCCAATAAAACGATTAAAGCTCCCAATACGCAAAAGAGCAGTATTGACAGCTTTTTTTTCATACTGTGATTTATTTTTTTTATAGGTTTTCTTTTTGGTTTTCTTCTCAGAGTAGTCAATCAAACACCTGCCTTCATTCCCATTACTTCCCGGTCACGTCCTGATACTGTCTTACGTAGCTGCCGCCTTCAGTCGCATAGGTTTCTGTCTGCTGGTTGCTTGGATATTTCATGCCCAGACGTCCGATGTCGATTTTCCGGATTCTTTCAAGGTCAACACTTGAAGTCACCTGGCTCTCATATGCATCGTTGTCTTCTTTCAGCTCGGCCAGTTGGGATTCAAGAGTGGCCAGCTGGCTTCTTTTACTGGTGCATTCTGTTTTCAGTTTCAGATAATTAATACTGCAAAACACAATAAGGATACCAAGTGCAGCCAGAAATATGGCAAAATTACGGTTCATATTATTGGCTTTCGCACGGTTTCTCCTGGCTGCCTTACTAAGCGGCTTGTTCCCCCGGACCTGCTGCTCTGGTGTGGTCAGCTCTGGTTTTGCCTTATTTTTACGAACAGAATGCTCTGGCTGACGGTACTCTCTCCGCTCAGGAACTTCCTGGACTTTTCGGACAGTGTTGCCATCAACATACACATTTTGTGGACGTCTTTTACCTGACACAGTATTCGTATGTCTGCCTGTCTCCGCCATTTTTTACCCTTCTTTTAAACTTTTTTTTCAAAAATTCTAAGCTTAGCACTCTTAGAACGCGGGTTTTCTTCCATTTCTTCATCACTTGGAAGAATTGGCTTCCTTGTGATAACTCTCCCCTTGGATTTCTTTCCGCACACACATACCGGAAAATCCGGTGGACAGGTACACGGGTTCTCATTTTTTCGAAAAATTGTTTTTACAATTCTGTCTTCCAGTGAATGGAACGTAATAATGCAAAGCCTTCCGCCATCATCCAGAAGATCGATCATCCCATCAAGTGAATCACGAAGAACATCCAGTTCCTTATTCAGCTCAATTCTGATTGCCTGGAACGTACGCTTAGCCGGATGACCTCCTGCTGCCTGTATCTTCATAGGTATGGATTCCCGGATGATCTGTGTAAGCTGACCCGTTGTCATAATGGGGCTCTGCTGTCTTGCTGCTACTATATGTTTCGCGATATTTTTCGCAAATTTATCTTCACCGTAATCGCGGATAATGCGATACAGTTCTCTTTCTTCATAACCGTTAACAATGTCACTGGCAGTCTGTGTCTGTCTCTGATCCATGCGCATGTCAAGAGGTGCATCTACCCGATAGGTAAATCCACGTTCCTCATTGTCCAGCTGATAGGAGGATACTCCCAAATCCAGAACAATACCATCAACCTTGTGAATTCCCCTTGCGGCAAGCTCCTGTACCATGTAACAATAATTGCTGCGAATGATTGTCACCTGGTCAAAGGCGGCAAGCCGTTCACTCGCAGCAATTATCGCATCCTGGTCTTGATCTATACCAATAAATCTCCCCTTGGCAGAAAGTTTCCTGCATACCTCAATGGCATGTCCTGCGCCGCCCAAAGTGCCATCCACATAGATTCCATCCGGCTTAATATTCAGCCCGCCAACGGTCTCGTCCAGTAATACAGATTTGTGTTTAAATTCCATTTCCGTCTCCTGTTGGATTTCTCGCTTATTTTATGCTCAGATGACGATTCCCATGTTCTCCATGTCGGCAGCAATGCTGTCCATATCGTCATAATTGCAATTCTCGCTCCATTTCTCCTTGCTCCAGACTTCTACTCTGCTTAAGTTTCCAGCCAGAATAACATCTTTCTCCAGACCAGCGAACTCACGTAACGTCTGTGGTACGAGAATTCTCCCCTGCTTGTCCAGTTCACATGTTGTTGCACCTGCAACAAAGAAGCGCGAAAAGGCTCTAGCGTCTTTATTTGTAAGTGGTAATGCACGGAGTTTCTCTTCAAAGGCTTCCCATTCATCCATAGGATAAATATAAAGACAACCATCAAGTCCTCTGGTAAGAACAAATTCCTCACCTAAAGGTTCCCGAAATTTCGCCGGGATGATCAAACGCCCCTTCGCGTCGATTGTGTGATTGTACTCGCCCATGAACATAAAAACTCACCTACTCTCGTGAAATACGAGTCTCCCCCTCGTATCTCATGACGGGAAACAAATGGAAGTTCTGCCACTTCGTCCCCATTTGTCACCACTTTTCTCCACTTCCTACCACTTATGAACCCATTCTAACCCATTTGCCCCTAAATTACAAGTGGGAAATTATGAAATCTATTACATAATTCTGTTACAAAGTCCTTACAAACAGCGAAAATGCAGTCAAAAAATTTTTTTATACAAATAAATCCTGCCCTGCAGGACTTTTTATATTGCCGGAAATTCCAGCGAAATTACCTATTACACACAAAAAAACGCCACTTCAGTGGGATTCGCTCCCACCAAAATAACGTTTTGTTTAGTCCAGATTCAGGTATCTGACAATCATATGATCAATCTTTCTGCTCATGGGCAGGTTTTTTCGCAAATCTGCGCGGCTGGCTATACAACCATTCATCTTCTTCTGAAGCTGTCGGATCCTTCGTAGCAACAGTTTCTTCTTCAGAAATCCCGGCATTTTCTTCCACATGATTTTCTGTACTGGAAGCCTCTGGAAAGGCTTCCTCCTCAGAAACTTCTTCTGTATCTTTCTCTGAGTCCTCCTCATAAAAATCCTCAGCAGCTGAATTTTCCTCTTCCACGATTTTCTCTGTATTCTCTTCATCCCGGGGATTTTCTTCCGGATGCTCTTCTTCCACAGACGAAGTTTCTTCTGATTCTTCGGAATCATGTTCATAAGCAGATGCTGTTCCGTTATAGACTTCCCGAACACCTGCGGCATCTCCATCTGCAAAAGCTCTCTCCAGTCTGAGCCGGTCTCTGTATTCTTCTGCTTCAGCTTCTCTGGCTGCTCTTTCCTGCGCTTCATAGTCCTGTTCTCTCCTGCGTCTGCGCCTTGCCGCCCTCTTTTTCGCCATGGTTTCTTCCACAACTGCGATCATAGCACAGATTACAAACATTGCTGCTGAGATCAGCTGGGAAATTCCAACAGAAGTTCCCGGAATCATAAGCTTGTCTGTTCGAAGAAGTTCTATGCAAAATCGTCCGAGACCATACCCCGCCAGATATTTCAGAAACACTTCTCCGTGGAAATGTTTTTTGCGCTTCCACACAAGCATCAGGAGAAACAAAAGCAGACACCAAAGACTCTCGTATAAGAAAACCGGATGTACTTGAATATAAGAAGTTCCACCTATTGTCTCCAGGTTTTCCCTCATTGCAGATGTCACTTCGCTAGAACGCACAGCAGATAAAGGGAGCTGCATTGCAAATATGCTGTTGGTATACTCACCAAAAGATTCCCTGTTAAAGAAATCTCCCCACCTTCCTATTATCTGCGCAATAACGATTCCCATGCTGGCAGTATCTGCCATCTGCATAAAAGATTGTCTGCGCGCGCCGCAGTAAATGGCTGCTCCCAGCATTCCTCCAAACAGACCGCCGTAGAATGTAAGTCCGCCATTTCTCACATTAAAGATCTCAATAATATTGCCCTTATAAAGATTCCAGGAACATAAAACATAAAGCATTCTGGATCCGACCACACCCAGAAGCAGGGACATGATCATCATTTCCAGATAATCGCCGCAGCGCTTCGCTTCCAGAATCACAAATCCCATTCCCAGAAGCATTCCCAGAGCTATTACAAGGCCAAAAAATGTAATCTCAAATCCAAATATTTGAATGGATTTCCCCACATAACCCAGGTTTATTCCCAGATTCGGAAACTGAATTGACATTTATGCTATCCCTCTGTTTCTATTACTTATCAGACATTGAAACGGAATAAGATCACATCGCCATCCTGTACTACGTAATCCTTACCTTCCATTCTTACAAGACCTTTTTCTCTTGCGCCTGCATAGGAGCCACAGTCAAGAAGATCCTGATAGTTTACCACCTCAGCCTTAATGAATCCACGCTCAAAATCAGAATGAATCTTACCTGCTGCCTGCGGAGCCTTGGTTCCAATCTTGATGGTCCATGCTCTGGTCTCATCTTCTCCGGAGGTCAGGAAGCTCATAAGTCCAAGGAGATGATAACTTGCCTTAACCAGCTTCTCAAGTCCTGATTCCTTGAGTCCAAGATCCTCCAGGAACATTTTTCTCTCATCCTCATCCAGTTCGGAAATCTCTTCCTCGATCTGAGCACAGATTACGAAAATCTCACTGTTCTGCTCTGCAGCATATTTTCTTACAGCCTGTACATGCGCATTGTCAGCACCATCATTTGCAAGATCGTCTTCTGCAACATTTGCAGCGTAAATAACCGGTTTCTGAGTGAGCAGATTGTATGTTCCCATCCATGCTTCCTCATCCTCATTCTCCAGTTCCATAGTGATGGCCATTTTGCCGTCTTCCAGCCATTTCTTGATCTTCTGAAGGAAATCAAGCTCTTTTGCAGCTTCTTTGTCCATACGGGCAGTCTTGGTAACCTTTGCAATTCTTCTCTCCAGGATCTCAAGATCAGAGAAAATGAGCTCCAGGTTGATAGTCTCAATATCACGGATCGGGTCGATGCTTCCATCTACGTGAATTACATTGGTATCCTCAAAACAGCGTACTACATGAACGATTGCATCAACTTCACGGATGTTTGCAAGGAACTGGTTTCCAAGACCTTCTCCCTTAGAAGCGCCCTTTACAAGTCCTGCAATGTCAACAAATTCTATAACGGCCGGTGTCACTTTCTTGGAATGATAAAAATCACCAAGCAGTGCAAGTCTTTCATCCGGCACAGTAACAACTCCCACATTCGGGTCAATGGTACAGAAGGGATAGTTCGCAGATTCTGCACCAGCCTTTGTCAGGGAATTAAAAAGTGTACTTTTTCCTACATTTGGAAGTCCAACGATACCTAATTTCATTTTATCCTATTTCTCCTTATTTTTAGAGGCGTTTGACATTTCTTTACGCCATTCTTTTGCTATTATACCACAAACAATAAAAATATGATATATTTCCGGCCCCATATTGTCTTCTCTATACATCTTTTTATTTTAGCATACCCAACTCTTTCCATCAAGACAAAAGCTCTGGACAATCTGATAAATTTGAAAAAACACCTCATATTTCCAATTGAATATGAAGTGTTTCTCTTTTGTAATACATCATTTATTTCAAATCTCTGGACATGATCATAAGAAGACTGCCTTTTTCGTAGAGTACCTTGGCCTTTTCTTCCTGGATCTCGTTGCTAACGGTGCGGCCGCAGTTATCTGTAGTAAGGCGGTAATGATCCAATGGGTATTTAAACCCCTTCAAAGTAAGACCTTCAACCGTTTCACCGGCTGCGAAAAAAGAAATATATTTTCCGAACTGACTGTCTTTTCGAATAATATAGCCATTTTCCACAAGACAGATGTAATTCTGAGCATCTGCCAGGATCACATTGACACCCTTTTGTCTGCCATATCCCAAAAGTCCCATGTTTCCAATAAAATGATCCAGTCTTCCACCAGTTGCGCCAAGAATAAGAATATTCTTTGCCCCTCTTCTTATTGCCAGATTTAAAGTAGACTGGGTATCTGTATCATCCTTTTCAGGATTCAGTCTGACAATTTCTGTATGGTCAAGACTCTCCAGATATGCCTTTCCAGCACCTGATAAACTGTCAAAATCACCGTCCACAATATCCGGGACAAGACCTGTTTCCAGAAAGAAATCCAGTCCTCTGTCAGCCGCCAGCAAAAGCAGCTTCTTTCCTTTTCGCTCTTCTTCTATTTTTCTTATAAAATCGAGGGCAAAATCTTTCTGGATCATGCCCCCGCTTACGATTACTGTATCTATCATTCTATCTCTCACTCAATCCTGTCACCAATCTCTTCGATCTGTTTCTGAATATGGCGGACATTCTGGGCAATATCACCGCCGAATACCCAGGATCCGGCAACAAAGATATTGGCACCAGCTTTCATAACAGTCTCTATGGTACCTTCATTGATTCCACCGTCAACCTCAATATCCACATTCAGATTCTCTTTGTCGATCAGTTCTCTCAGTTCCTGAATCTTCTCTGTACACTCGTCCATATATTTCTGTCCGCCAAAGCCAGGCTGAACAGTCATTACCAAAACCATATCCACATCCTCAAGCATATGGCTGATATCATTTACCGGAGTTGCAGGCTTGATGGAAACACCAACTTTCACTCCTGCATCCTTGATACGCTCTATAGTACGTTCCAGATCCTCACATGCCTCAGCATGAACGGTGATGGAATCCGCACCACAATTTACAAAATCCTGAATGTATCTTTCCGGCTCTGTCACCATAAGATGAACATCAAAAAACATCTTGGATTCTTTACGGATGGATTTGATCACCGGCATGCCAAAGGAAATGCTCGGTACAAAATCTCCATCCATAACATCAATATGGAGCCATTCAACTCCTTCGTTTTCAAGAATTTTAATCTGTTCGCCCAGACGGTTAAAATCCGCTGATAAAATGGAAGGGCATAGCTGATACATAGTTTTAGTATCTCCTTTTCTCTTTTAATTCCTCATATAAAGCCAGATAGTTGTCATACCGCTGCTGACTAATTTTACCTTCAGACAGAGCTTCCTTCACTGCACAGCCCGGTTCATGAATGTGCATACACCCCTGAAACCGGCATTGCGGCTCATACATTACAAATTCCGGGAAGTAATCCCGAAGCTCCTCTTCCTTCATATCGGTAAGATACAAAGAAGAAAATCCCGGAGTATCCACCAGGAAAGTATTCTTCTCCACCGGGATTACCTGGGAATGTCTGGTGGTATGCTTGCCGCGCTTCAGTTTTTTGCTGATCTCGCCAGTCTCCATCTGCACTTCACCCTGCATACAGTTGGTAATGGAAGATTTCCCCACACCGGAAGGTCCTGCAACTACTGTTGTTTTTCCCTTCAGTATCTCGCGGATCTCGTCCATTCCCTCTCCCTCATAGGTACTGGAAAGCACTACACGATATCCACATCCAGTGTAGATTTCGTAAAGCTTTTCCATTTCTTTCTTCTCTCCCACATCTTTCTTATTGAAGCAGATAACCACGGGAATTTCCTGCTGCTCCATCATGATCAGAAAGCGGTCCAGAAGAAGGAAATTAGGCTTTGGATTCTCCATGGCAAAAATCAAAAATGCCTGATCTACGTTGGCAACAGCAGGACGGATAAGTGAATTGCGGCGGGGAAGAATGGAAGTTACACTGCCTTCCTTCTCCTCCTCATTCAAAACGGTAATCTCCACATTATCACCTACCAGAGGCTTGAAATTATCCTTTCGAAAAATTCCTTTTGCCTTACATTCGTAAATATTGCCGTCTTCCGCATAGATATAATAGAAACCTGCAATTCCTTTAATGATCTTTCCCTGCATGGATTACTCAACCTTCTCAAAAGTAAGAGGATAATGGCCAAGTTCCTGATAGCTTCCATCAGATTGCTGCTCAGACAGATATAAAGTACCCTCAGCAACTCCTGGTGCACCTGTAATATCCAGCTGATATGGGAAAGTAAGCTGCTGTCCTTCTACCACAGAGCTTGCTTTTGGAGCGCCGCCTACATTCTGAACAAGCTCCAGTCTGATCAGACCTCCATTATATCCGATAGGCGTCTTCAGTTTCTGTGTACATTTCCATACTTCGCCATTTGCTACTGCTGCAGTAGTATCAGAGGAACTCTGATCCTCAGTATTCTGTGAAGAAGTATCCTGACTTCCACTGCTTACAGTAAGAGTGATCGTATCGTTATCCGGATCTGCATATACCGGGTTGTCATCTGTATATCCTATAGGATCCTGAGAGATAACAGTTCCCTCTGCAACGTCTGTGCTCATCTGCATTTCCACATTAATATTAATGAATTTGCCAAGCTTGGCAATTGCATCATTCTTCTCCATTCCGGTTACATCTGGCACCTGTACACTGTCACCATAATTAATACCACGGCTGATGGTAAGAGTAACTGTATCGCCTGCCTTGACAGTAGTTCCTGCTGCAGGCTCAGTATCAAGGACACATCCAATGTCTACCATAGAAGACTGACTTTCATCCGGGTAAATCTTGTTAATCTGAATCGTTAATCCCTGACTTTCCAGAGTTTCCTGAGCCAAAGCGCCATTCTGACCGAACATATCTGTAAGGGTAACGGACTCAGAACCTTTACTTAAATAATAGTTAACAGTTGAATTTTTAGCTACCTTTGTTCCCTGTACAGGATCCTGTGAAGAAATCTTGCCTTTTTCCTGTGTGGAAGCCTCTTCACCTTTGTAGGTCATTCCGATATTTACAGAAGCGCAAAGTTCCTGTGCCTCAGCCTCTGTCTTACCGATAAGATCAGGTACTGGTACCATACCATCATCTTCGTCAGCAGCCTGGGTAACCTGTGCCTGCTGATTCTGCTGATCCAAAGAAGAATCCTTGCTGTCTCCGATCAGACCTGCTGCCTTTCCCACAACAAGAATTACCGCGATCAGAACTGCGGCACCTATGATCAAAGCAATAATACTTCCAGCTACACTGACGCCTCTTTTCTGCTTTTTGATACGTCTTTCTCTCTCTTCCCGCTCTCTGCTTCGTTCACGATCCCGGTTCTTTCTGGAGCCTTTCGAGCTCTCTTCCTTATTATCATACTCGAAATCGTCATCATCATCGTAGTTTGTCTCATTCAGTTCTTTTTCCAGAGTTTCTATATCCGGTTTAAGAGTCTGCTTCGGAGTGTGCTTGATCTCTCCAAGCTCTTCATCAGAAATTACAACCGTCATAGCGTCTGTGTCTACAGATGTAAGCTTCACAAAATCTCCCTGCGGGTCAATAAGAGAATGCTTCAGATCTTCGATCACGTCCTCCATCTTATTATATCTGCGATCCACACTCTTCTGGGTACATTTCATAATAATCTGTT
>OKRW01002582.1_pt1 | contig 12856 bp, 10 predicted proteins | sample 1601151 | NCBI WGS metagenome assembly OKRW01 (sample SAMEA3541471, study PRJEB24748) | human gut metagenome | biome: human gut; feature: human-associated habitat; material: faeces | place: China | collected 2012 | reverse complement strand
TAGCCAGTCCCCGGCATTGGCGACATGGCATTCGTAGTCTGTGCTGGCGGCGCTGATTGCCACGGTCCTGGGCACGGCGGCGGCTATCGGCTTCCACGCCATGAAGCGGCGGCCCCGGCACCTGCTTATGACCATCAACAACATCCCCATGACCAATGCCGACATCATCACCGGCGTGAGCCTGATGCTGCTGTTCGTATTCACGGGGAATATGCTGGGCTTTTCCCTGGGCTTTGGCACGCTGCTGGTGGCCCACATCACCTTTAATATTCCGTATGTGGTTTTAGCGGTGCTGCCTAAGCTGCGGCAGCTGAACCCCAACCTGGGGGAGGCGGCCATGGATTTGGGCGCGACCCCCTGGCAGGCCTTCTGGAAGGTACTCATGCCCGAGCTGCGGCCCGGTATCCTCAACGGCCTGCTCATCGCCTTTACCCTCTCCATTGACGACTTCGTCATTTCCTACTTTACCGCCGGGTCTGAGGTGGCCACCCTGGCCATGCAGATCTACGCCATGACCCGCAAGCGCATCAGCCCCGAGGTCAACGCCCTGTCTACCATCCTATTCGTCACGGTGCTGGCCCTGCTGCTCATTGTGAACTTCCGGGAGATGCACCAGACCAAGCAGGAGGAAAAGCGGAACAAGGCCCTCCAAAAGGACGGCGTGAAGGGAGGGGCCCAGTGATGAAGAAATTCGCCATTTTGCTCCTGGCCCTGCTCCTGGCTCTGCCTCTGACAGGCTGCCAAAAGGGGCAGACCGACCACAGCATCAATGTATACAACTGGGGCGAGTATATCGACGAGTCTATCTTTGACGATTTTGAGGCGGAGACGGGCATCCACGTCAATTACAAGACCTTCGCCTCCAACGAAATGCTCTACTCTGCTATAAAGGGCGGCGGCAACAGCTACGATGTCATCATCCCCTCGGACTACATGGTGGCCCGGATGGGGGAGGAGGGCCTGCTGATGGAACTGGACTACAGCAAAATTCCCAACGCGGAGAACATTGATGAGCGCTATCTGCATCCCGCCTACGACACGGAGCAGAAGTACAGCCTGCCCTATATGTGGGGTACCACCGGCATCATCTACAATACCACCATGGTGGACAAGGCGCCCACCTCCTGGATGGACCTGTTCACCACGGACCTCAAGGGCCAGGTGCTGATCTTCGACAATCCCCGGGACTGCATCGGCCTGGCGCTGAAGGCCCTGGGCTACTCCTTCAACACCACCGATAAGGACGAGATCGCCGAGGCCACAGACCTGCTCATCAAGCAGAAGGAGGACGGCATTGTCCAGGCCTACGTCATGGACCAGATCTTTGACAAGATGATCAACAACGAGGCCGCCATGGGCACCTACTACGCCGGCGACTATCTGACCATGGTGGAGGAGAATCCGGACCTGGCCTTTGTGCAGCCGGAGGAGGGCAGCAATCTGTTCGTGGACGCCATGTGCATCCCCACCTGCTCGAAAAACTATGAGGACGCTTTGGCCTTCATCAACTTCATGTGCCGGGACGATATCGTCCTGCGCAACTGCGAGGAAACGGGGTATTCCTGCCCCTCCGCCACTGCCTTGGAGGAGATGGACGAGGAAATGGCTGCCGATCCGGTGGCCTATCCCGGCGCGGACATCCTTGATAAGGCCGAGACCTTCGGCGGCCTGCCGGAGGGGACCCTCACCTTCTACGACCACGAGTGGATCCGCATCTGCCTGGCCAAGGTGAAGTATTGATTTGGCGGAATATAGAAACCATGGACAATCAAAAGCGCACGGCCGAAGCCGTGCGCTTTTGACGTATAGAGAAGTGCTGTTTACAGGAACAGTAAAAGCGAGATTCGGAGCTTATTTCTTTAGAGGTGAGGCCTGTTTATCTTGACATGGCAGGGGGATAAGTTGTACAATATAATTGCGTTTAAAAGTTGCTATATAAACGATATAGAAGGAGAGAGTGCTATGAGAAAGAGAATTTTGAGCTTGCTGTTGGCGATTATTATGACGATTTCGCTGGGTGTGGTTGCCTTTGCTGACGAGGCAATCGTTGCTTCCGGCAATTGCGGTGCAAATGACGATAAACTAACATGGACACTCACGTCCAATGGAACACTTACCATCAGCGGCGAAGGGGAGATGAAGGATTACGCTGATGGTGAATGGGAAGATAGAAAAAGCGAGATCAAAAAGATTGTTATTGAAAGCGGCGTGACCGAAATTGGATGTTCTGCATTCACTGACTGCACGAGTTTGACTGACGTAGTAATCCCTGATAGCGTGACTTGCATTGATAACAGTGCGTTTCTTCGCTGCACTAATCTAAGTGAGATCAGCCTGCCGGACAGTGTCATTAGACTGGGAAGTGGCGTTTTTGAGGACTGTACAAATCTTAAGTCGGTGAGACTTCCTCAGAATTTAACGTCTATACCATATCGCTTTTTCTTTGGCTGCTCAAGGCTGAAAAGTATTAGCCTTCCGGATAGTGTGACGCAAATTGATGAGGACGCATTTGGCAACTGTGATTTGCAGGAACAGGTAGTTCAGGAAATTGTCAGCTCTGATAATATAACTTTCATAGGTAGCCGCGCCTTCGAGGGAAATAAAAATATCTATACCGTCCATATTGGCAAAAATGTAGAATATATTCAAACGGAGACTTTTAACTATATGTCCACTCCGTCTTTCCATGACTGCACTAATCTGACCAGTATTACCGTTTCTCCGGAAAATCAGACGTATACATCCATTAACGGACTTTTGTGCAGTAAGGATGGAAGAAGTCTGCTTTACGTGCCGGTCGGAATATCTGGAAGATTGGATGTACCGGCTGGAATTGAAACGATAGGCGGGGAAGCTATGCACTATGCTTTCTCCATAAAAATTGTGCATATTCCAAAGAGCGTAAAGAAGATTGGCTCTGATGCTTTCCCAATTGAATGCACAGATGTATATTATGATGGGACAGAAGAACAGTGGAATGAGATAAGTATTGGCAAAAATTATAATAGTGATTTTCCATCTGGGGTAACGCTTCATTTTACCTGTGAAAAACACACATACCAAAACGGTGTGTGTACCCGCTGCGGGGCTAAGGATCCCAACTATAAGCTCACCGCGCCCAGTGTAAAGACGGATTATCTGATTTCCACCGGTAAGCCTTACATCAAATGGGCCGCCGTAGCTGGGGCTAGCAAGTATGAAGTGTACCGCAGCGGCAGCAAGGATGGCACCTATACACTCCTCGGCACTACCACAAATCTTAATTACACCGACAGCAAGGCCAACGCCGGCTATATCTATTATTATAAGGTCAAGGCGGTGAATGCCAATAGCATTAAGAGTAACTATAGCGCCACCGTCGCTGCTACTTGCCATTGCGCAAGACCTGTTGTGAAACCAGATTATCTGATCTCCACCGGCAAGCCTTACATCAAGTGGACGGCAGTGTCCGGGGCCAGCAAGTATTATGTGTACCGCAGCGGCAGCAGCAATGGCACATATAAATACGTTGGCACCACCACAGCCACTAATTATACTGATAAAAAGGCCAACGCTGGCTATACCTATTACTACAAGGTCAAGGCTGTTAGCAAGGTGAGCAGCGGCGCCAATTCCTATTACAGCGTGGTCATTGGGGCTACCTGCCATTGTGCAAGACCCAGCGTGAAGATTACCACCGTCAACGGCAGCCCCAGGCTGACCTGGAATGCCGTGACCGGTGCGGCCAAGTATGAGGTGTACCGGGCCACATCTAAGAATGGCTCCTACACGAAAATGTTCACTACCAGCAACCTGAGCTACACCAACACCTCCGCTAAGGCCGGGACCACTTATTATTACAAGGTGAAGGCGGTCAGCAAGGTGAAGAGCACAGCCAACTCTGCTTTCAGCACTGTGGTGAGCATCAGAGCCAGGTAAAAAAGACATTCGCCATATAGGCGATGCATCCGGTAAGGCGAAAGAAGACACTCAAAATAAACTGCGCCCCATTTGTTAGACAAGTATGATAAAACGCTTGTGTTAGGAAATGAGGGGGAGGGTATGGGTGATTTCATTCAATACATACCTCGATTTCTTCAACAACCGCTATCCGGTTGCCCTTTGGACAGCAAAAGCCCAGTTCGGTACAAGACCGAACTGGGCTTTTGTTGGGTATACTCTTTTTTGCGTCTGCTTTCCCTTGCCGGACGCACCCCACTTTGTTGTGGGGCTACTCCTCCTTCGAAATCAGGCGATTTCGTCGGTGCGGTAGATGAATTTCACCTGACCTTCGGCGTCATCGCTGATACCGGCAAAGCTGCGGTAGTCCTTGGAAACATCGATGGTGGCTTGCACCCGGGCGGATAGGTCGCCCACATCATTTTGGAGCAGATTTACAAGCTTCTGAATTCCGTCACGGTTGAATTGCTGCAGGCCCTCGGACAGCTGCATGGCGCCGTCCTTCAGCTGCGTCACGCCGCTGACCAGGGCGGGGGTGCCGTCCTGCAGCTGCAGCACGCCGTTATAGAGCTGGGCCGCGCCGGCGCGCAGCTGGGCAGTGCCGTCCTTCAGTTGATCGGCCCCGGCATAGAGGGCGTTGGCGCCTGCGGCGGCGTCATCTACACCGCCGGTGTAGGTCAGCAGACCCAGGTAGAAGGTGTTGTAATCATCCAGGGAGGCCTTCAGAGCGATGAGGGTTTGGGCGCCTTCGGATGCCTTCTTCAGTTGGCTCTGCACAGCGTCAGAGGCCATGTTTTCGGAGATGGCCTTCTGCACCTGCAGCTCCGTCTGCTGCTGAATGGTGGCCTGGATGGCTTCCGTCTGCAGCTGCGCATCGGTGTTTTCGGTGATGGTGGCCTGCACGGCCTCGCTGCTTATCTGCGTGTCGATGTTCTCAGTAATTTTAGATTGCACAGCCTCGCTGGCCATCTGTGCAGAGACGTTTTCGGCAATCTTGGATTGCACGGCCTCGCTGCCCATCTGCGCCTGGATGGCGGCATTTACGGCATCCTGGGTCTGCTGGGGAATTATCCCGGCGGCCACGGCGGCGTCATAGTCTGCCTTGCTCATGTTAGCGGCAGCCTGGATTACCTGCTCGGCTACCTGCTGCTGCACGGTATCGGTCACTGTGGCGGTGACCTGCTGCTGCACGGCTGCTGTTACCTCTTCCGTCACCTGCTGGCGGACGGCGGCGGCCACTTTCGTCTCGACCTGCTGGCGCACGGCCTCGGTGACCTTTTGGGTGATGACCGGCCGCTGGGCCTCCACAGCGTCTGTGACTTGCTTCAGAGCCGTCTCGTACACGGTGGTTTCATCCAGGGATTTGATCAGGGTGTTCAGCTCCTCGGCATAGTTTTCAATGGTCAGCTCCGGCACGTTAAGGCCCTTAGCCCGAATCTGCGTAGCGGCGGTCTCCAGGAGGGAATTGAATACCTGCTTTGCACCGCTGTTCAGGGCCTCACTGTTGGCGGAAAGGGTGTTCAGCCCGCTGGACAGGTCTGCAAGGCCTGCCTTCAGCTGCGCTGCCCCGTCGTCCACGGAATCGGCGCCACTCTTGATAGCTGCTGCGCCTTGGGCCAGCTCTTCTACGCCAGACACCAGCTCACCGGATTTATCCAGCAGGGTGGACAGGCCCTCATATAGGGAGGAGGAGCCGCTCAGCAGCTGATCCATAGCGCCGGTCAGCTGATCCAGGGCAGAGGTGCTGTCCAGGGAGGTGAGATCCACGTCGCCCAGTTGGCTGAACAGATCGTTGCAGGCCAGGGTTACGGTCATGCCCAGGGAGAAGTTGGTCACGTCGGCGGTGATCTCCACGCTGTCGGGGATGGAGAGATCATCCCGGCTGAGGTTTAGGTTCTCCTGCAGCCCCGGGAAGGCCAGGCCCATCACTACGGTACGGTCACCGTCATTAACCAGCTTGCCGTTGGTGATCTGCACATTTTGGAAGGTATCGTTGTCCAGGATCATACCCGTGAGCATGGCGAAGGGGACATAGATCCGCTGATTCGCACCGTTGATCTGAACGGTCTCGTACTGACGATTCTCGTAGTCAAAGCGGATGGTCACCTTGCCGCTCTTACCCTTGAGCTCCTCGGGGGATACGGACTTCCCATCCAGATAGTAGCGCACGGACAAGCCCACAGGCAGCTCCTTTTGGATATTGCCCTGGTAGTAGATGTCATTGCCCTGGGCATCCCATACAGTCATGTTGTCGCCGTTTATGGTGTAGGACTCATCGCCCTTGACATTTTCAATGTCACTCAGATCGGACTTGTCCGCAACAGATGCACTGCCCAGTTCATTTTTTAGCCAATCGCTGACGATGATCTTCTTTACGGAGCCGTCGGCGCCGGTCAGGACGTAAACGGTCTCATCCTTGGAGATTTTCTGCTGCAGCTCGGCTGCCTGCTGGGCAGCGGAGACGGGCTGATCGTCCGCCTTCTTGGAGCTCGCCTGGGCGAAGGCCATGCCTGCACCGCCCAGACATAGGGCAGCACACAGGCAGATGGCAAGTATTTTTTTAGTGGTTTTACTCATGCTCGATTACCTCCTTGGCTTTTTTGCCGCACGGGATATGACGCATATCCAAAGTTGTTTTGCAAATCACAGTGTCCAGCAGCATGAACATGGCAGGCAGCACGAAGGTCACCAGCAGCATACTGATGACGGCGCCCCGGGCAATGAGCATGCACATGGAGCTGACAATTTCAATATCGGAATACAAGGCCACGCCGAAGGTAGCGGCGAACATGCCCATACCGGAGACAAAGATGGAGGGAATGGAGGTGTACAGTGCCGTCCAAACAGCGTCCTTCTTAGATTGACCGGCGATGCGCTCGGCCTTGTAACGGGTGGTCATGAGGATGGCGTAGTCCACGGTGGCGCCCAGCTGAATGGTGCTGATACAGATGGGCGTGATGAAGGCCATGCTCTGGCCCAGATAGTGGGGCAGGCCCAGGTTGATGAAGATGCCCAGCTCAATGACGGCAATGAGGATCACCGGCAGGGTCAGGCTCTTTTCCACCAGCAGGATGATGATGAAGATAGCCAGAATGGAAACCGCCGTAACAACGGCGAAATCGTGGTCCGTTGTCTCGATCATATCCTTCATGCAGGGAGCCTCGCCGATGATCATGCCGCCTTTGTCATAGCTTTTCAGAATGGTGTTAAGGCTTGTAATTTGGTCATTGACCTCATCACTGGCGGGGGCATACTCAGAGTTGATGAGCAGCAGCTCCCAGCGGTCGCTCTCCAGAATATCTTTAATGCTGTCCGGCAGCACCTCCTGAGGCACCCGGGAACCGATGACCGATTCCAGGCCCAGGACATATTTTACGCCGTCCACCTGGTCCATCTCACTTATCATACTCTTGACGGCTTTGGGGGAGAGGCCTGCGTCTACCAGCACCATATGGGTGGAGGCGATGTCGAAGTCCTCCTGCAGCTTAGAGTTAGAGATGACATAATTCATATCCTCAGGCAGGCACTGGCCCATGTTGTAATAGACCTCGTCGTTGGCTTTTTCATAGCCGTAGTAAGCCGGCGCAATAAGCAGGGCAAAGACAACCAAAAACACGGGGAAGATCTTCACCAGCTTCTTGGAAAAGCCTCGCATATCGGGGATGATGGAGCGGTGCTTGGTCTTCTGCAGGGGTTTATCCAGCACCAGGATCATAGACGGCAGCACGGTGACGCAGCCCAGCACGCCCAGCAGCACGCCCTTGGCCATGACGATGCCCAGATCCCGGCCCAAGGTAAAGCTCATAAAGCACAGAGCGATGAAGCCGGAGATAGTGGTGACGGAGCTGCCGATGACGCTGGTAAGGGTATTGTGGATGGCGCTGGCCATGGCGGCCTCTTTATTCTCACACAGGGGCAGCTGCTCGTTGTAGCTGTGCCAAAGGAAAATGGAGTAATCCATGGTCACGGCCAGCTGCAGCACAGCGGACAGGGCCTTGGTGATGTAGGAGATCTCACCCAGGAAGAAGTTGGTGCCCATATTCAGCAGGATCATAGCGCCGATGGAGGCCAAGAATACAAAGGGGATCAGCCAGCCATCCAAAAACAGCAGCATGGCCACGCACGCCAGGGTCACGGCCAGCGCCACATAAATGGGCTCCTCCTGCTCGCACAGATCCTTCAGGTCCACCACCAGAGCTGTCATGCCGGACACGAAGCACTGCTTGCCGCAGATGGTGCGGATCTGCTTCACAGCCTCCATGGTGACGTCTTCAGAGGTGCCGGAGTCAAAGAACACGGCCATCATGGTGGAGTGGTCTGAGTTAAAGGCCTGGTAGACCTTGTCCGGCAGCATCTCCATGGGGATGGAGAGATCTGCCAGAGAGTCGTACCAAAGGACGGTGTCCACATGATCCACCTGCTCCACCTGCTGCTTTAGGGCTGCCACATCCTTGTTGGGCATATCCTCAAAGATCAAGAACGTGAAGGCACCCTTGTTGAAGTCCTCCAGCAATTCATTTTGCCCGACGACCGTGTCCATATCCTCCGGCAGGTAGGTCAGCATGTCGTAGTTGACACGGGTGGCCGCCATGCCAAAGGCCGAGGGCACCAGCAGGGCTACGGTCAAAATCAAGATCAGAATACGGTGTTTGACCACCGCTTTTGCAAAACGCATTTACGATTCCTCCCATTCTTCATAGTCATCCGAAACAATCACATCCGGCTGTTGGTTGTCCACGATCTTCACCATGCTGATGGCAACGCCCAGGCTCAAAAGCCCCTCAGACACGAATGAGATACCCAGCAGTACCGTAACGGCCCGAGCGGCCGCCACGGGACATAGAGTGATGAGCAGACCGATGAGGGCCGTGAGCCCGGCCAGCACCAATGTCACCCACCATTGGCGGATGCCGAAGGCCTTGGCGTCCAGCGCCGTTCGGATCTTGAACAGGCTGTCGGCCATAATGCAGATGCCGTAGGCCACACAGAGGAACGCCACAGCGTCCTTGTGCCGGATGAGGGTGATGATGCCCAGCACGCACAGCAGCACGCCAAACTGCAGATCATACTGAAAGGCCAGGCGAAACAGGTCCCGAGACCAATAGCCCACCAGCTTGATGATGCCGAAGACCAGAATGGCGATGCCGAAGAAGATACCAATAAAGGATTGGGACGGCGTGGGATAGAAGATCATGGCCAGCCCTGCCAAGGTGAAAATGGCGGAAATGGCAATGTAGCCGTATTTGGCAATTTTCATGGGGGTTACGGAACGCAGCTTCATGTGATGCACCTCCTCTGTGCTATTTTTGATTGCAGAGCAGAGAATACACCTTGCGGCGGCATTTGACTACGGACAAATAAACCGTCCGTGCCTGAAAATCAGACACGGACGGTAAAATTGGCCAAAAATTAGGCACGGGGATGTCCCGTGCCTAATTTTTATCTCATGAAAGCCTCGCAGAGTTTGCCGCCCGCAGGCGGCAAAAAAATAAAACCATTTTCTCTTGCGACCTGTGCGTGAGAGAAAATACCTCTCAGGCTGCCAGTGCATAATTTTGAGCCTGCGGCTCAAAATTATGCGCGCAGCAGACTGCAAACTCCTTGTCGGAAAAACAAAGTTTTTCGACAAAAGCAGTTAGGCACGGGGGTGTCCCGTGCCTAATTTTTCTCGTATTAAACCTGATCCCGCAGAAGAACGGCGGCCTCCGTGGCCATGTCCCGCTTCAGGAGGAAAATGCGGCGGATAGATTTCATGTACTGCTCGGACATACCACTGTCCAGCCAATCAACGGTCAGGCCGAAGCAGACACATTTGTAGTAGTCGATAATGGTTTTCCGGTCCTCGGGCGAGATGGCCTCCTTGGCCAAGGCGGTGTCTACATAGCTGCGAACGAAGTACTCGCACACCTGCATCAGCTTGCGTTCAAACACATCCCAGCTCACGGAGCGATAGATGTGCAGAATGGCCCGGCGGCGGCGTGAGGCAAATTCGATGACCGCGTCAAAGCCCTCCACAATGGAGGATACGGAGGGGTAGGCCTGGATGATAGACTCGGCATCCTCCTTGATGATCTCCTCAATGAGGGCAGGGAGGTCCTGGTAGTGGTAGTAGAACGAATTGCGGTTGATGCCGCACCGCTCCACAATATCTTTAACGGTGATGTCGTTCAGGGGGCGCTCCTCCAACAGGGAGGTGAAGGCTTCCTTGATTGCCCGCCGTGTGAAATTTGCCATGGCGCAGGGCTCCTTTCTATAGCTAATATCATTATAGCATGTATACCGGAAAAAACCAAGACCGGTTTTTGATCTGCCGCCGGGAGGCAACTGGATTCCTCTGTAAAAAAAGGTGGCTTTTTGCCGAAAAATGCCTTACAATAGCAGTAAAGAATATGAAAGCCGAGGAAAACACCCATGAAAAAAACGCTGCAGGAAAAGCTCTTGGCCCGACAGGTGAAAACGCCCAACGGCCTTCTCTATTGGATCCTCATGCTGGTGGTGAAGGTTCTCAATGGGAAGACACATACCACCTTCCGCTATAAGGCAGACCCCCGTAAGGACAGAGAGCCGTTCATCATCATCAGCAACCACGCCTCTCGGGTGGACTACCAGTTCACCGGCCCGGTGTGCTATCCCAATAGGCTCAACTATGTGGTGGGATATAACGAGTTTTTTCGATTTCCGGCCTGCCTGCTGCTGAAGCTGGCCCAGGTCATTCCCAAGAAGAATTTCACTCCGGATCTGTACTGCATGCGTCAGATGCGCAGCATCATCCAACGGGGCGGCCACCTGTGCATTATGCCCGAGGGAATGAGCTCCATCACGGGCATGGCCCAGCCGGTGATGGCCGGCACGGGCAAGTTTTTGAAGATGATGGGCGTCACGGTGTACTACACCAAGATATCCGGCGGCTACCTGACCTATACCAAGCACTGCCTGGATGAGCGTGTGGGCCGGGTGGAGGTAACGGTAGACCGGATGTTCACCCCTCAGGAGCTGAAGCGCCTGCCTCCCCAGGAGATCGAGGACACCATGAACCGTCTGTTGGCCCACGATGACTATATCTGGAACCGGGAGGCCCAGGTGACCTTCCGGGGCAAGGGACAGATGGCCAAAAAATTGGATGCGCTGCTTTATATGTGCCCCAAGTGCGGCGCCATGTACCAAATGAAGTGCAGCGGCAATGAAATGCGCTGCACCGCCTGCGGCAACACGGTATCCCTGGATGAAAGGTATAACCTGCGCCCGGTGGGTGAGGGAAGCGTCTGTCCGGAGCTGGTCAGCGATTGGGTGCTGCTGGAGAGAAAAAAGGCGGAGGAAGATGTAAAGGATCCGAATTTTACATACAGCGGCCATGTTCGGGTGGGTAAGCTGCCTGAACATAAGACTCTCAAAGGAGACAACACCTCCGTGATCTGCGGTGAGGGCGAGCTTCGACTGGATCACAGTGGCCTGACCTTTGCCGGCACGGTAGAGGGGAAACCCTGCAGCTTCCATCTGACCACGGAGCAGGTGCCCACCTTCGGCATGTGTACGGATATTTCCCGATTCTATACGTTCGTGGAGGGCGAGTTTATGGAGTTCTATCCAGACCGGCAGGATGTGCTCCGCTGGGACCATCTGACCGAGGAGATGCACCGCGTCTGCGGCGGCAAATGGCAGAACGTGCCCTACCGGCATTGCGACTCATTGCACTGAAGCGGCATAACAAAAAAGCGCGCAGGTGATGCCTGCGCGCTTTTAGCTTGTATTTATGATTCCCGGGCCTTGCCAATGGCCATTAGGGGAATGGTGACCAGGATCAGAGAGAAGCCCAGCAGATCCAGCCAAGTGAAGGCGGTGTGCAGGAACAGCACAGAAATCACCACAGAGCCCACCGGCTCAATGGAGGACAGGACGCTGCCCACCAGGCTGCCCACAATGCTGCACCCGCTCTGAAAGAGGCTAAAGGAGAGCACCGTGCCCAGGACAATAACGCAGGCCAGCAGCACCCAGAGCTTGCCGCTGAACTGCACACCCTGGATGTGCCACGGGCGGAAGATCAGCAGCATCACTGCGCCGCCAATAGTCATGCCCCAGCCGGTGATGGTGAGAACATGGTACTTCTGCATGAGCTTCCGGGGGGATACAGTGTAAAAAGCGAAGCACACGGCACTGATAAGGCCCCATATGGCGCCCTTGGCAGGCACAGCCAGCGTGTTGAGGTCGAAGTGGGTCACGCAGGTAAAAGCGCCCAGCACCACTAACACCACGCTAATCAGCTCATAGGGATGCGGCTTTTTCCGGGTGGAGGCAATGCTCCACAGCAGAATGACGATGGGGCTGCAATAGGACAGCACCGTAGCGAAGGCCACATTAGCGTACTGAACAGATGTATAATAGCTGTACTGGCAAAGGGCCGAGCCCAGCAGGGAGAACACCAGCAGAGAGGGCCAGGCTTCCTTATGCCGCAGGATCGCCATAGGCTTATTTCCGGCAATGGCGGCTGCGGAAAGGGTGATAAGACCGCCGATGAAAAGACGAATAGGCACTAACCAATCGGAGATGACGCCGCAATCCCGGAATATAACCTGCCCGCATGCGCCGCCAACAGACCAGAGTAAGCCGCCCAAAAGAGTCATGATGTAGCCCTTGACCATAAGAGAACGATTATTCCCAGCCATAAAAAAGCCCGTCCTTTTTGACAAAATCCTGCATCAATATAGCATGGTGGGGCATGGATTGTCCATGAGCTTAACTGACAAAAACAGGCAGAAAAGGCCAAGCTCTCCTGGTGAAAATAACCCGGCTTCAGCCGCCGGAACGGATTGAAAACCGCGGTGCAATGTGATACCATAAGCTGGAAAGGAAGGTGATGGCGCTGGAAATAAGGATCAAACGAGCGGAGGAATACTCGGCCCGGCAACTGGCGGCGGAAATG
>OKRW01002581.1_pt1 | contig 12856 bp, 11 predicted proteins | sample 1601151 | NCBI WGS metagenome assembly OKRW01 (sample SAMEA3541471, study PRJEB24748) | human gut metagenome | biome: human gut; feature: human-associated habitat; material: faeces | place: China | collected 2012 | reverse complement strand
GAGACCGTACTTTTGGAAAAACTGGTTCCACAAAGAGTTTCAACTACTTTGCTGACTTTAGCGGTCGAGACACCATTGTAATGGCCTTTGAAAACTATTACAAAGCATCTACGGAAGTAACCGGCGGTGCAAAAGTCGAAATCAGAGTGGTTAAGACTTTTCAGGGACGCAGCCTGAAAGCGAATGAGTTTGCTTTTGATCTGAAAACCAGACCGATAGATGGATCTGCGGGGGGAACTTTGCAGACGAAAAAGAATAGTGCAGATGGTTCTATCTCATTTGCGGGATTAAGCTATAAGACGGCTGCAGATGCAGCCGGAGCGGATGCCGTACTGCTCAGCGATGCGCTTGGCGGAGACCATCCTTACGGCGAGAAATCTGTAGAAAACGGCAAGGATGTCTACACGCTGCATTACACGGTGTGCGAGGATAAGACTGCGCTACCGGCTGGCGTGAGTGCGGATGCTGGTGCTTTTGATGTGAACGTCATTGTAACGGACAACGGCGACGGCACATTGTCTACGGCGGTCCAGTATCCGAATGGAAAGACGAGCTGTGACTTCGTCAATGTTTATTCCACCGGCGGTCCTGTTTCTTTCCGTGTGAACGGCAGCAAGAGCCTGGATCATGCGGAGGGGCTGACGCCGGGAAGCATTGCGGAGAAGTTTACATTTACTCTGTCGGCTGAGAATGCTGGTGCTCCGATGCCGGCGAAGACGACTGCGAAAAACGATGGGGAAGGCAATATCGATTTCGGCGAGATCACATACAAGCTGGACGATCTGAAAGATGTAACTCCTGCGGCGGACGGATCCAGGACGAAAACCTTCCAATACAAGGTGACAGAGTCCGGAACAGCAGCCGGCGTGACGAATGACAGCGTCTCCGGCAAGACCTTTGCAATAACTCTGAAAGACGACGGCAAGGGACACTTCACAGTAACATCGAATATAACGGAAGGACCTTTGTTCTCCTTCGTTAACACTTATAGCGCTGTGGCGCTTTCGTCCAGCATCACGGATCAGATCCATGTGGATAAGAACCTGACTGGCAGAGACCTGAAGGCCGGAGAATTCCAGTTTGAGCTGGTGAGAAGACGGCTGGAAGGATAGCTCAATATGAAATGATGCTGGGCAAATCATGTTTCATAGAATATAATAGTTTCACCGAAACGGTGAAACTGGGGAAATACTGAAATTCAATTATACTGGTGCAATATGCATAATTGAGGAATTCATATAAAAAGCGAAAAGACGATCCTGACGGGTCGTTTTTTTGATATAGTCATGTTGACAAAACTAAGTTTCATAAAATATAATAGTTTCACCGAAAAGGTGAAAAGAGGGAAAATAATGAAATTTAATTATACTGGATCGCAATATGAACAGTTAGCGAGAGAAGAATTTTGTAGAACTTTTGATGCTATTCCGTTTGTTTCTGATGTGGAAATCTTTTCGACAACGGGACAACAGAGCGACTTTGGTGATTTTTACGCTATTGTTCATTTTGAAAATGATGAAGAACCGATGCATTTTCTTATAGAAGTAAAATCAAAGGGCGAAAGACGTTATGTTAATCAATTTATGCATATGGCATCACAATATAATAATGATGCTGATTATTATGTCTTTATGGCGCCTTACTTTTCCGAAGAATCAGCCCAAATTATGAAAAATGAGGGATATAGTTATATGGATCTATCTGGAAATTGCTATATTTTAACGAAAAGAATCATTCTGCATGTGAGTGGGCAAGCGAATAAATATCTTGAAAAACGAGAAAAGAAAAATTATTTATCTAAAACATCCCATGCCGCATCTGCGATTATGAGAACAATGCTGGATGACATGGATAAAGAATGGCAAGTAGTATCCTTGGCAAAAAGAAGCGGAAAAGCTATGGGAACAGTATCAAATGTTAAAAGTTTCTTGAAGGATAGGGATTGGATACGGGATTGTCAAAACGGATTTAAATTATGTAATATCAGGGAAATGTTATATGCATGGGCGCGAGATTATCATCAAAAGGATGCCCGAACATATGAGTTTTATTCTTTAGATGGTGTTGCTGAAATAGAGCAGGAGATCACAAAATGGAGCAGTAAGCATGATAAAAGTGCAATATTAGGCGGGTTCTCAGCTGCTGCAAGGTATGCCCCAACGGTACGGTATAAGAAAGTGGATGTATATGTAGAACAACAGTATTTTGAAGAATTTATTAGAGATTTGGATTTACAGAGAGTAAATTCAGGGGGTAATGTTACTATAATCATTCCACATGATGAGACACCATGCTTATATTATAAGATGATTAACGATTCGTTTGTAACATCGCCGGTGCAAACAATTTTGGATCTTCTTGGAAATGCAGGAAGAGGAGAAGAGGCTGCAGAAGCTATTATAGTAAAGGAATACAAAGGGGTTTAAAATGGTAGAAGATAAAGATTTAAAGCGGGCAGTTGATTATTCTGAAGGGCAGAAAATGGCGGCATATAGAGTGCTTGGAGAAATCGTGAATTTGCTTAATGAGTTTCAGGATAACATAAGAATTATTGGAGGCTGGGTGCCGTCATTGTTATATCCAGATAGTGGTCATATAGGATCTATTGATGTGGATATTCTACTTGATCACTTACAGATAAAAAGGACAGAAAGCTATATGACAATAAAGCGCTTGCTGGAGAAAAATGGATACAAACGTCATCCTCGGAAGTATTTTACCTTCGTCAAAACGATAAATGTTCAGGGAGTAAGCTATGATGTGGATGTGGATTTTTTGGCAGGACAATATGGTGGAGACAGCGGGTCTAAAAGTAAACATGTAGATGGCATAAAAGCCTTGCCAGCGACAGGCGGCAATTTTGCATTTGAGTTTCCAGCTACAGATGTTCGCATAGAATACATACGTGAAGATGGGGCGTTAGACAGTGGTCATATTAAAGTGATTTCAGTAGTGCCCTATCTGGTTATGAAAACGAAGGCGCTTGGAAGGGGAAAGCCAAAAGATGCCTATGATATTTATTGTACTCTTGATAATTTCAAAGGTGGAGTACGTGCTTTGGCGAAAGAATTTATGCCATATAAGGATAAAAAATTAGTGCGATCCATGTGCGAAAAACTCAGTGAAAAATTTGCATCTGAAGCGCATGCGGGACCGGTGGATGTCGCATCCTTCATGGGAATTTTGGATGAAGAAGAGGACGCTCGGATCAGACAGGATGCTTATCAGAAGGTCCATTATTTAGTGGGCAAATTAAGTGAATGAAAGGCTTAATATCGGATTGCAAGGGAGGAAATGTTATGGATATTTCAACACTAATAGAAGATTTTTTAAGCCCAAAAATACAATCAGAAGCAGAAGTACGTAGTAAATTAATTGTTCCATTACTTGAACTCTTAGGTTATTCCTCTAATTTTAGAGCAGAGGAGTTTCCTGTATATGGTTATGAGGGAGGAAAAGCTCTATCAACTAAGAAAGTAGATTTCCTTCAGTTTACATCAAATGGATTTGACGAGAATAGAGGGAAGTCAGATGAAGAATTAGCATGGGTATATCAGCATAGTTTATTGGTATTTGAAGCCAAAAAGCCAACTGAGAGAATATTGGTAAAAGGACAGCCCGTTTTTTATTCAGCATGGACGAGATCTATTGCGTATATGATTTCGAATGGAGATATTATAGAGGGATATATTGTTAACTCTAGTTATTCAGATAGTTGCGTATTTTCATGTAAAGTGAGCGAAATTCCAGAAAAATGGGAAGAAATTAATAAATTGAACTTTGATTGTGTAATGGATATAAAAGACGTTGCGGCTGAACGCAATCAGTGGGCGAATAGAGATGTGTATGAAAATTATAAAAATGTAATGAGGGTTCGATGCAATGAAGAACTGATAACGTGTGTAGATCGAAATCTGGAAGAATTTGAATACAAATTAAGCATCATTGAAAAGGGAGAAAAAAAGTGTTTGCATGATATTTTAAATGGGGAGTGTAAAATTATAACTTCAGAGCCAGGAGGAGGAAAATCATATTTAATGTGGATGTTGATGAGAGAATACCTCATTAAATGTGATATAAATGAAGACAGAATTCCTATTATATTAGAAGGTCGATATTATGGGAAACTATATCATTCTATAGCGGATGGTATTTATGAAGAATTAAAAATTTTAATTCCATCTATGACGAAGGCACAAATAGAGAAACGGATTAGGCAAGGTGGATTTGTGATTTTATTTGATGCATTGGATGAAGTTGAGAATGATTATGTTTCTTTAGTACATAATTTGTGCAAATTAAGTCGGGAAACAACGAACACTTTAATTGTTACAGCAAGGATTCAAAATTATAAAGGTGAATTTCCTAAAAGCTTTGAACACTATATGTTGGAAAGATTAACTGATGAAAAGGTTATTGAATTGTTGCGACACTATTCTAATGAGGAAATGGACATTTCAATTCATCATATTCCAAGATCATTATTGGAAGTGATAAGAACTCCGTTATTTCTTAAAATGTTTGTTACAGTATCAAAGGGTAAACAAATGTATAAAATTCCTTCAAATCATGCTGCTTTATTTGAATTATACATTGCGGAGAAAATGAGAACTTTAGCATGCTCACTATATGAAGAAACAATAATTAAATCTGTATTAGGGAAATATGCTTTATATAGTTATGAAAATTTAGATTGCACTGAGAAATTTTTTGAAATTTTAGAGCAAAGCTGTGGAAGGCAAGACTGTGAAAAATTATATGAACTGATTTGGAAAACGGGTCTTATGTCTAATGGTTTACAAGGAATAAAATATTGTCACAAAGCGGTTCATGAATTTTTCGTTGCTTTAACAATTTCTACTTACGATGAGAAAGTGTTGTATGATTGGTTGAATGAAAATGTATCAAAAGAAAAGTATGAAGAGATAATATGCTATTTGACAGGTATTATATCGAACAAAGATAAGCAGAACTATGTTTTAGATTATTTAGAAAAGCAAAATTTACCCTTGTTTATAAAAGCATTAAAATCCAGAAGAAATTTCAAAATACCAGAGCAGGAATTGAATATTGAATATGCTAAAAGTTATTATGCTCAAATATTAAAGACATATGATGTAATTATTCAAACGCATTTTAAAGCAGTAGAAAACGCATTTGATGGATATGAAGAAGGGAAAAGTGGAAAACTCTGTATTTATGGCGAAATGGATTTTGAAAGCTCAGCTATTTCTATGGTAATTTATTATGGTTCACCCGAAGCGAAAGAAATAGATGTGAAAGTATTATCAAATAGTGGAGAAAAATTAACAAGTATGGATGGGAAAGAGATCCCTATTAGAGCATCCGTATTGACTATAGGAAAGACTCATCAAAGAAGCTATAATTTGGAACTATTGTCATATGGATTTGATTCATCTAGAGAAATTGCTATAGATATAATAAAACGGCAATTAAATGAGGCAATGAGAAATAAAGTCTTGTTTGATGTGAAGATCGACGTCTTATTAGTAGAAAAATTAGAAAGCTTATTGCAACAACGAAATCAAGAACTAGGGAGAAATGCTAGAACTGAGAATCTTTCTTTATATGATAATACGATAAGCGAAATAATGGATAGCATAGAAAAAGATGATAAAAGCGATTCAAAAATGGAAGCAATCATTTCATTGTGTAAAGTGCTTGAAATGAAGAAGTTAAATGTTGACAAATTTCTTGATATTAAAGGCGACTTGGAATTAGATGAAGATAGAGGGGTGTACCAAGTAGATGAATTATATTCAGATAAAATGCTTTTGAGAAAAATTTATAGAATAGTAGATTTGTCGCACAAGGCAATATGTTCGATAGCTAAGGAGATGCTTCCCGTTTTGGCTATAAACAAGAAAAATTTACAAATGATAGGGAGCGTTTATCGAAATCAACAAGAGTCAGGGATCGAATATATAACAGTAGAAAGAGCGGGAGAAGAATATTATAATCCAATAATTGAATGGAATAATGTAAGGGTTACCAATTTTCCTGATTATGATGAATATTTTATAAGGCACTTGCAAGAAATTCACAAAACAGCAGATGATATTAAAAATTCAGGTTCAACGGTTTTATGGTATTTTTTTGATAAGGAAGTGTTCCATAATATAATATACAAGCATATAAAAAGTATGATTGAGAAGATCTTAGGAGAATTGAGGTGAATGTGTGTTTTATGCGATAAGGTTTTCATATTAAACAAATGTCATATTCTAAACTATATATTAAAAGCAGAAACTATAACGTGGAGCTTCAATTTGCATTAGAGGAAGTATTCATGCTATGATAGGGAAAACTGGGGAGGAGTAACATGCAAACTATATTCTGCCTGCGCGGCGATGACGGGAAAATTTGCTTGGAGCTGAATAAGATTTTTGGATTTCCGGATGAGACCAGCATTGAAGGAGGATATGATATCATCTGCACTGTGACAATTGATGCAGGGGCGTATCATATAAAGGCTACTCCGTACTATTCTGCCACGGAGCCAGTTTTTCGATTCTGCAAAAGGCTGGAAAATTGCTATAATACATTGGAGGGAACCGCTTCATATACGTTGACATACGAGAATGATTTGACCTTTGATGTGCGAATGCTTCCCAGAGGAAAGGCCGTTATAGTGGGAACTTTTCAGGCGGACTGCAGCAGGGAAAATATTTTGCAGTTTGAGATAAACACGGATCAATCGTATTTCAAAAGCGCCATTGATGAGATCAAGGAATTTCAAAAATTAATAGAAATGAAATAGCTATGCTTTCACAGGAGTCTAATTTATGAAAATGTACAAAACCAAAACCTGGCAGTATGAGGCGACTGGAACTGCTGAAAATGTGAAACTATTCGGCATCAAAATTTTCGACTATCCATGGGAATCCGCAGGAAAAAGAGCGAAGATTCACCGACCGTCTGGTGAGACTGATTCCTACGTGGTAAAGAAACTCACGGTGGGTGATAAAAGCTATGAGTTTGTTGCCATTGAGACGAGCAATGGCGTGTGGGAATTTTATACCTACAAATATTGATTGCAAGTAAACTATAGGAGTAGAGGAGTCCAATCATGAAATTCATCATCATCACGATTATCGCGATAGCCCTCGCAGCTCTGGCAGGGTGGCTGGTACAGCGCGATTCTCATCAGAAATCACTGACCATATTGACGGTCGCAGTTATCGTGGCTTTTTCAGTGGTGGCAACCGGGGCGCTGAACTACGTTGCCAAACATCCGTCAAATATCCTGAATTGGATGATCAACGGGGAGACGGGTGAAGCGGTTGAACACGACCTGGATGGTGCGACTTTGACATTGGAAGATTCCTGGACGGTATCGTCGTTTGACGATCTCACGGCTATCGGAAAGCTTTTTCAGAATTTTTCCAGAGAAGGCGATGAGGATCTGGAGGGAGAATGGTTGATTTTAAGTCCGGACGAGGATCCAGCGATTCTTTATTGCTATGATAATGAAGCAACAACGATTCAGTTAAGTGACCTGCGGGAGGCGCTGGAAGAAGATGAAAATATGACTGTCGAAAGCATAGAATTCCATGGGATCCCAGCCGTCGAAGGGACCGCGCAGAATCCAGAGAAGGAAGATAGCATAGATTATAAACAAATCTGTTTCATCGCAAACGACAAGTGTTACGAGTTGGTTGTCTATCATGATAAAGATGATGCAGCTGAGCGGATCGCGCAGAAGATTTTAGACGGATTGTCATTTTAAGCGTTTTGCTTCCGGTGGATTCGATCTTGCTTTCAGATCGCCGGCTTCTCTCCCATACAAAAAACAAAGCAGGCAGCTTACAGCGATTTTTCGCTGCAAGCTGCCTGTTCTTATCTTTATGAAGTTGCGCGGGACTTTTAATACATCCAGGTGGAGAATGAATCGTTGATGATCGCAACTACTATGCCCACTGCCCACAGTGCACAGCCGATGATGCCCAGAATAAATCCGGCTTTCCGGATACCTTCATCATTTCCTTCATTCTTTGCGGAGATCGCCAGAATGAGACCGATAAGACCACAGACACCGCAGCACACCAGACCTGCAATACCCAGAACGAGGGATGCGACTGCCTTGCCGTGTGCCGGAGGCTGACCGTTCGTTCCGGAAGTCTGGTAAGTGTTATATGCGTTTCCTGCATTGTAATTTTGTCCACCGGTAAACTGGTCGCCGTTTCCGCCGAACGTCTGGTTGTCAGTGCCGTAAGTATTGTACTGCTGACCGGCATTTTGCTGAGCAGGGTCAGTGTACTGATATCCGCCGGAAGCCTGGTTGCCGGTACCGTAAGTATTGTACTGCTGACCGGCATTCTGCTGAGCAGAGTCAGTGTACTGATATCCGCCGGAAACCTGGTTGCCGGTACCGTAAGTATTGTACTGCTGACCGGCATTCTGCGCAGGCTGCTGATACTGACCGGTACCCTGTTCGTTATAGTGGTACATGTTGCCGGCGTCCTGCGCAGGCGCCTGCTGATATGTATTCTGATCCTGCGGCTGAGATGTTGTTTCCTGATACATGTTGTCGCCCGCCGGCTGCTCGGGAGCCGGGTTGTTCGTGTAATTATTATTCATATTGTTATTTTCGTTCATGATGATGAATTCCTTTCCTGGCTTCAAAATGACTTACATTATATTCCTATTGTAAATTGACTATTCACAAAAGTCAATCATACTCAATCGAAAAAACGCTAAATCCCGGATAAAAAATGTAAAATTTAACGAGATGCAGAGGATTTAACCATAAAGTGGCAGATTTCGAAAAATCGCAAAAATCATATAGATCACGATATTGATGTAAAGGATCCGCAGAAGGATCTTTGGATCTCGCAAGATTTTCGGATGTCCGAAAAATCCTGCAATGCTGATGAGGATCCATGCGGGGAAGCTGAAAAACGCCACCGGATTATAGGCAAAAGCCGCAGGGATATCAAACCGCATCAAGGCCAGCGCCATCCGCGATGTGCCGCACCCCGGGCACTGCAGCCCCGTGACCTCACGAAACAGGCACGGGATCCGAAATGGCGTATGCAGGATCAAAAACGCATAAAGCACTCCCACGCCGAAAATCGTCCCGTATATAATCAGTATTTTTTTCTGCACCGCATCGGGAAATCCTCTCCGCATCGTGCTCTCTGCACCGGGTTTAGGTCGGCTCATATCCTACTCCTTTTATCCTATGTGGATGCCCCACATCATGTTACTGAAACCATTATAACAAAGCCGCCACCCCGATTAAATCCCAATTTGCAAAATCTTCGTTTTCATCAAAAAACACCATCAAACGAAGAAAATCTCAACGATAGAATAGTTCGCCGTAGATTCTCGATTTGCCTGAGAAATTTCACGAAACGAAGATTTTGCAAATAAAACCGCACCAGAGCCCCAGCCGAAGTCTTTGCAGAGTCGCCGATGGCTCATAGGATCGTCCGCGGCAACTTTTTCAGAGCCCGCGGCGAGTTCTTCCCCTCGAATTTCCTGATGACTCCCCCTTGCGCCGACCTTACAAAAAAAGTATAATAGCTCTTGGTGCCCGGGTGGGGCGGGATGTAGCTGTTCCGCGTGCGAGCGGCAGCAGTTCAAGTGATTGCCGCCAGCAAACCGGCCGCACACCGACATCACATTTTAAGGAGAAAAAATTGAACTCACTCATGAAAAATGAAATTTCCCAGTGGCGGGACAACCCGAAGGACGACTTCCTGGGCGGACTGGTATCCGCGTTTTCCGTCATCCCGGAGGTGGTGGGCTTCACCATCATCGCGGGGGTCAATCCGATGCTGGGACTGTATACATCTGTCGCATTTCTGATTTTGTCGGCGTTTCTGGGCGGGCGGCCGGCCATGGTGTCCGCGGGAGCCGGTTCGATGGCGCTGGTTGTGGTAGCCCTCATCGCAGAATACGGGACAGAGTATTTATTTGCAGCGGTATTTTTAGCCGGGATCTTCCAGCTCATCATGGGGCTTTGCAAGGTGGGCAGGCTGATCAAGTACATTCCGCAGTGTGTCATGACCGGATTCGTGGATTCGCTGGCCATCATCATCTTCATGTCCCAGATCAAGAATGCGCTGGGCGGCGGATTGACCATGCATGCGCTGGTGGCAGCCGGGATCGTCATCGTCTATTTGTTCCCGCGGATCACTAAGGCTGTACCATCCACGCTGATTGCTATCATCGTCGTAACGGCGGCAAGCGTATTCCTGGGTCTGACTACAACGTCTATCGGCGATATGGGTAACATGACGGCGGCACTGCCGGATGTACATCTGCCGACCTTGCTCCTCAGTTTGGAAACGTGGAAAATCGTCCTGCCGTATTCCATTTCCCTGGCTTTTGTTGGCCTCATCGAAACCCTGCTGACCCAGCAGGTGGTGGATCAGATGACGGAGACGACCAGCGACACCAACCGGGAATCCTGCAGTCAGGGCATCACCAATATGGTGTGCGGCTGCATCGGCGGCATGCCGGGCTGCGCCATGATCGGACAAGCCATCGTCAACGTCAAGTCGGGCGGCCGGGGCCGTCTCAGCACGCTGGTGGCGGGCGTCATGCTCATCGCGGTGCTGGGCTTTGGCAGCGGGCTGCTCAACATCATTCCGCTGGCGGCGCTCATCGGGGTAATGATCACCGTGTCCATCGCGACCTTCGATTGGGATTCGCTCCGTTCCCTCAAGGATCAGTCGCCGCTGGAGATTTTGACGACGCTGCTGACGGTGGTCATCGTTGTGGCGACCAACAACCTGGCCTACGGCGTAGCGGCAGGTCTGGCACTGTATTATGCAGGCGGTTTTGCTGCAAAGGCCTTTGTGAGGGCTTCGTAAAATCCCAAGGTGTGCACGACCGCAGCGCGTATATATAATAAAAAAGAAAAACAAGCTGGCGCATGGATTTCATGCGACCAGCTTGTTGCTTTTTTGTTTGATCCGGGATGCGCGGAGCAGCTTTTACAGTACTTCCTTGATGGCAGCCAGCAGATCGTCGTACTCGTCGTAAGCCGGCAGCTCTGGATATTCCGCTTTGATGGCGTCGGTGCTCTTGAACAGGAATCCGGCTTTGCTTGCCTGGATCATGCCGATATCGTTGTGGCTGTCGCCGCTGGCGATGGTTTCAAATCCGCAGGACTGCAGCGCTTTTACCGTAGTGTATTTGGATTTCTCACAGCGCATTTTATGCTTTAAGATCGTGCCGTCTTCTGCGATTTCCAGCGTGTTGCAGAACAGTGTCGGCCAGCCCAGCTTTTTCATCAGAGGCTGTGCGAACTGTTCGAATGTGTCGCTGATGATGATGACCTGCGTGATGCTGCGCAGCTCGTCCAGAAATTCCTTTGCACCCGGCATCGGGTCGATTTTGCTGATCGTATCCTGGATCTCTTTGATTCCCAGACCGTGTTCTCTCAGGATATTCAGTCTGTACTCCATCAGTTTATCGTAATCCGGCTCGTCGCGCGTAGTTTTCTTCAATTCTTCGATTCCGGTAGCTTCAGCGAATGCGATCCAGATTTCCGGAACCAGAACGCCTTCCATGTCTAAGCAAACAATATTCATGATTTTCCCTCCTGTGTGTCAAAACGTGTGCAGAACCCTGCACCATAATATACTATAAGACATTCTAGCACAAACAGGACCGCTTCGGGGAAAAATATTTTGACGAGATGAGAAAAAAGCAGTACTATAAAGTAAAACAACAGTAGGAATAAACGGGAGAAACACCATGACATCAGAAGGAACTCGAACAAGAGAAAAAGTTTATATCATAGGGCACAAAAATCCGGATACTGATTCCATCTGCTCGGCTATCGCTTATATGGAACTGAAGAAAGCGGTGCTGGAGAGAAAGCTTGCCGACGGAACTTTCGAAGCGGAGAAGCCTTTGCAGGAAGGAATGCCGGTCCCGATCCCGGAATATATCGCCTGCCGGGCAGGGATCGTCAATGAGGAGACGAAATACGTGCTGGAGTATTTCGACGTGGAGCCGCCACAGTATCAGGACAATGTGCAGCCGCAGATCGCCGATATGGATCTGAACCTGGTTCCGGGGATCGAAGGGCGCGCGTCTATCAAGCAGGCATGGGAGCTGATGCAGGAAGAACACGCCAAGTCAGTGCCGGTGCTGGCAGAAGGAAAACTGAAGGGGATCGTGACCATCACGGATATCGCCCAGTCCTATATGGACAAGAGCGACAGCAGTGTATTGTCGCGCGCAGGGACGAGGTTTGCCAGCATTGCAGAGACCCTGAACGGGCATATTGTCTGCGGCGGATCGGATGAGGTCTTTGAGGATGGGAAAGTAACGATCGCGGCATCCAGCCCGGATGTTATGGAGGAAGTGATCGAGCCGTCGGATCTGGTCATTGCCGGCGACCGGTTCGAGACTCACTTTACGGCCATCGAACTGGGAGCCCGATGCCTGGTGATGTGTCAGGGGGCAACTCCGACCAAGACCATCAAAAAACTGGCAGAAGAGCGGGGCTGCATCATTATCAACACACCGTATGACACCTTCACAGCGGCAAGACTTATCAACCAGAGTATGCCGGTGCAGTTCTTTATGACCGGGGAAAATCTGGTGACATTCCAGATGGGCGATGCCGTGGAAGATATCGAAAACATTATGAAAACCAACAGGTTCCATAACTTCCCGGTCGTTGAAAAATGCGGCAATTATGTGGGATTGATTTCGCGGCGCAGACTGTTGAATATGAATCGAAAAAAAGTTATCCTGGTAGACCACAATGAGATCAGCCAGGCGGTAGATGGTATTCAGAAAGCGGAAGTCAATCGGGCACCAACGCGCAGCAAGTCAATGACTGGCTAAAACAGGCATACGCATACCA
>OKRW01002578.1_pt1 | contig 12862 bp, 14 predicted proteins | sample 1601151 | NCBI WGS metagenome assembly OKRW01 (sample SAMEA3541471, study PRJEB24748) | human gut metagenome | biome: human gut; feature: human-associated habitat; material: faeces | place: China | collected 2012 | reverse complement strand
CCAGCCAGGCCCTGGACATCCTCTCTTTTGCACAGGCGCAAGTCCCCACGAACGATGACTTTGACCGCGACACCTGGCTCTACATCCCCGACCACTACGCCGAGTACCGGTATCTGCTGGGCACGAAGGGGGCCAATCCGCTCATTTGTATTGGCATCAACCCCTCGACCGCCGCGCCGGGGGCCTTGGACAACACCTTGAAGTCCGTGGAGCGCATCGCCAAGGGGAATGGGTTTGACAGCTTTTTGATGTTCAATGTCTACGCCCAGCGGGCCACCCGGCCCCAGGACATGGACGAAATCTGCAACGAAGCCCTGCACCGGGAGAACATGGCGGCCTTTCGCTGGGTGCTTTCTCAGGTGGGGGAGGGGTACACCCCGGCGGTCTGGGCGGCCTGGGGGACCATCATTGAGCAGCGGCCCTATTTGAAGGATTGCCTGCGGGACATGATCGCCATCGGGGAGGAATATCACGCCCGGTGGCTGTGCGCGGGGAAGCGGTCGAAGAAGGGCCACCCCCACCACCCGCTGTATTTGAGAAAGGACGAGCAGGTCCAGCCCTTTCCCGTGAAAGCATATTTGGAGAGCTTGTAAGGAAAGCTGAGCCGAGTAAACTGGACGACGAGCAACATGTTTGCTTGACGGAAAAAGAGATGATAGGCGGACGTGGGTCCGGGCTATCATCTCTTTTTTATCGGTCATGTTCTAACAGCCAGAAGAGGATCTCCTCATACTCTGCTTGCCCTGCGGCAACTGCCAAAAACAGGTCAGACAGTTCTTTCTGTGTATAATTTAATTCCACGCCATTCAGAGCGAGAAAGACCAGCATGACGTGTGCACCGATCCGTTTGTTTCCATCCACAAAGGGGTGATTTTTGATCAGGCCGTAGGCCAGACGCGCAGCTTTTTGCTGAAGAGAGGGGAATACATCAACGCCGCCAAAGCTCTGAAACGGAGCAGCCAGCGCGGAGCGCAACAGACCTTTATCCCGTAAGCCAGGGGAGCCGCCGGTTTCCTGGATCAGGTGGTCGTGCAGTAGGAGAATTTGCCGTTCAGAAAGCCCCTTCATTTGGCCAGTTCCTCATAGGCTTCCCGGTTTTGGGCGATGATGCGGTGGGAAAGGGAGAGGATGTCTTCGTCCGGAGCTTCCTGCATCCCCTCAGCCTGGCTGAACTCAATGACGAGATAGCGAGGAGCGTTATTTTTCAGGATGACCACAGGGCCGCGCTCATCTGCTAGACGAGCTACTTTGGAAAAATTTTGGTTGGCTTCGGTCAGGGAAACCATATTGTTTGTGTTGACCATCATGGGGAACACTCCTTTCTGCGTTTAGTATAGGACAAAACTAGGAGAAATACAACCTAGACTTGGAGCGGGAGAGTATTTTGTAAATCGTTTGCCACCACTAGCTTATCCGGCTGAGGGCAGGTCTAGGATTTGAAGCAGTTCGTTCTGGAGGGCGTTGCCGTCTGGGATGCGGTACATAAACTTTCCGAAGTAGACGTAGTTTGTTTTGCCCAACCAGAAGGTTTTCCAATCGTCCCCCTGGTCCGCTTTTTGGCGGACGGTGATCTCCAACAAGATGTCTGTGTAGGAGGAGGAAGGGGGCGTTGTCGTGAAGGCGTTTTCCGCCTTATAATTCCGCAGGCAGGCGACGATGGCGTCACTGTCAAAGGTGGGGATGTCGGTCGGTTGCGCGTCGTAGGTGGGGTTGTAGCGGACGATGAGGACCTCGTAGTCGCTGTTGGGTTTGAGCAGGGGACGGGGGAGGAAGAGGGCGATGACGAGGGCGGCTAGGATCGCCAGGATGAGGATCAGGGGGAGACGTCGTTTCATGGCGGGACCTCCTTATGGTGTCCGGCGGAGCCGGAGGATTGGATTCGTGGTTCTAAATCCTAGGTGGCTACCTTAGTACACTGCGGCTCAGGTGCGGCAGGTGGCCCTCATCCGACCCGGCTTTCGCCGGGCCACCTTCCCCCTCGGGGAAGGCTCTGTTTACGCGGTACAAACTTGCAGTGTTGTACCTTTTTATGAGATATGGTATCACCTAAAGCCTTCCCCTGGGGGGAGTGTATCAACGTACTACTTTACGACTTCTCATACCGCACATCCACCAGACACAGCCCGCAGGCGGGGACGGTCTCTCCGGCGCGTTTGCGGTCCTGGGAGACGAGGATATCCCCCATCTCCTCCGGCCGGAGGTTGCCGCGGCCGACCTCTAAGAGGGTCCCGACCAGGATGCGGACCATGTGGTAGAGGAAGCCGTTGCCCTCGAAGGTGAAGAGCAACTCCGGGCCAAGCTCCTGGATGGTGATGCAGTCCACCCGGCGGACGGTGGATTTTTTCGTGCGCTTGAGGGAGCAGAAGGCCTTGTAGTCGTGCGTGCCGCACAGGTCCTCGGCGGCGCGGCGCATGGCGGGCACGTCCAGCGGTTCGTGGAGGTGGTAGAGGTAGTTGCGCTCGAAGACGTTCGGCTCGTCGCTGTTCCAGATGCGGTAGATGTAGGTCTTGCCGGTGCAGGAGAAGCGGGCGTGGAAGCGCGGCTCGACCTGCTCCAGGGAGACAGCACCGATGTCGGCGGGGAGGTAGCGGCGCAGGCCGTCCAGGATCTCCTGGGTGGACAGCGCGGTCTTGGCGCGGAAGGAGACGACCTGGCGCTTGGCGTGGGTCCCGGCATCGGTGCGGCCGGAGGCGGCGACCTCGATGGGCTGGTCCAGCAGGCGGGAGAGCAGCGTCTCCAGCTTTCCCTGGATGGTGTGGTCGGTGTTTCCCTGCTTCTGCCAGCCCTTCCAGCGGGTGCCGTCGTAGCAGAGGGTGAGACGGTAGTTGGGCATGGGTGCTCTCCTCTTTTCTGCCAAAGTTCTCGTTGCATGGGGGCAAGAAAAAATTCTCCCCCATTTTGTTCTATTCTACCGGATTTTCCCGGACTTGAAAAGAGGGAAACGGGTGTTTTTTTGTTTACTTTGCTATTTTTCTTCCCCAAAGCGCCTGAAAAATCTCAAAAGAAAATAGTTTCGTCAAAAAGACGGGAAAATGCCTTGCATAACTTGAAATTTTTGCTAGTATCAGGTAAACTATAAAAACATCACATCATGATTTAAGGAGAGAGAAATTCACTATGGAGACATCCAAACGTGGTCAGTGGGGGAGCAGCTTCGGCTTCCTCATGGCGGCCATCGGCTCGGCCATTGGCCTGGGCAACCTCTGGGCCTTCCCCTATAAAATGGGTAAGACCGGCGGCTTTGCCTTCCTCGTCCTCTACCTCATCCTGGTCGCCCTGGTGGGCGTCGTGGGGATGCTGGGCGAGTTTGCTTTGGGCCGGAAGACCGGCAAAGGCGCAGGCGGCGCGTATGCGGCCCTGGGCAAAAAGTATTCCTTCATCGGCTGGATGGCGGTCATTTCGCCCTTCCTCATCCTGTCCTTCTACGCGGTGCTGGGCGGCATGGTCCTGCGCTACTGCCTGGGCTTCCTGGTCCAGATCTTCGGCGCGGACGGCTTCGCCGGGCAGGGCAGCGGCTTCTTCGGCTGGCTGCTGTACAGCGGCCAGAGCATGATTCTCTTCTTCGCCCTCTTCCTGGTCTGCACCATGGCCATCGTCATGGGCGGCGTGCAGGGGGGCATCGAGAAGTTCAGCAAGGCCGTCATGCCGGCGCTGGGCGTCATCCTCATCGGCATCATCATCTTCGTGGCCATGCAGCCCGGTGCGTTGGAGGGCTACAAGTTCATGTTCAAGCCGGACATGAGCCTCTTCTCCAGCCCCGGCAGCTTCTTTGACGTGCTGAAGACGGCGTCGGGTCAGGTCTTCTTCTCCCTGTCCATGGCCATGGGCATCAACATCACCTTCGGCTCCTACCTGGACAAGCAGAAGAGCTTGCAGAAGAACGCCGTCATCGTGCCCCTGTTCGACACCATCTTCGCCGTCCTGGCCGGTATGATGATCCTGCCCGCCTGCGCAGCCTTCCACGTGGACTACGCCCAAGGCCCCGGCCTGCTGTTTGCCTCCATGCAGAAGGTCTTCCTGGACGGCATGGGCGGCCAGGCCGGCAACATCATCGGCTTCCTGTTCTACTTCCTGGTCTTTATCGCCGCCGTCACCTCCTCCATCGCCCTGATGGAGGTGCTGACCTCCGCCGTGGTGGACCGGCAGCTGGACAAGGGCAAGGAACCCAACCGCAAGAAGACGGCCCTCGTCTTCGCCGTCCTCCAGTTCCTCATCGGCATCCCCGTGGCCCTGGACGCCCTGGGCAGCGGCGGCGCCGTGGTCAAGGCCCCCTACGAGCTGCTGGGCCTGACGACAGAGAGCGCAGGCTTCGCCATGTGGAACGACTGCTGGCTGGACTTCTACGATATGCTCACCGAGGGCATTATGATGCCCCTCGGCGCCCTGCTCATGAGCTTGCTCATGGGCTGGGTGTTCCCCAATCTGGTCAAGGACGAGTGCGAGCAGAGCGGGCATCAATTTAAGGGAGCGGGGTACTTTAAGTTCTGCTTCCGGTTTGTGATCCCGATCATTATGGTCATCGTGCTCATCACGCAGATCCAGTCGTTCTTCCTGTAAAATCGTCCATTATGTCAAGAGTTCCCTCTCCGCCGACTGGCAGAGAGGGAACTTTTATAAAGCCTATAAAAACAGAAAATACGTTGATAATTTTTTAAAAGTTTAGTATACTAGTTCTTGTAGAAAATAAACACGAAAAACTCGTGGTTAGGAGGAAATGATGAAGCTGCTTCGTATCGTAGCCCAGGGGCTGCCGCTGTTTCGGGAAAAGCTGGACATTGTGTTCTATGCCCAGCAGAGGGTAGGGGAAGAGGACAGAGAGACGCTTTTTCCATTGACTGCAAAACCAAACGTATTTCTGCACACGACCAATGCGTTTATTGGGATCAATGCCTCAGGAAAGACCTCGGTGCTGAAAGTGATCCAGCTGGCGCTGAGCATCCTGAACAACGAGCCGATCAACCATGTAGAGACTAGGTCGATCTTAGGCAGCGCCAGCAAGGCTGTGCTTCGGATCTACTTTTATGACGCAGCGCAAAAAAGCTGCTGTTTGGAGACCGAGATCACGACGCGAACCGCAAAAACAGGGGAGCGTGTGTATGCCATTGTCCGGGAAGCTCTGTGGGAGAAACCGCTGAGCAGTGTAAAGTCCAAGAAATATCTGACGGATTTTTCCGGGATCGCACCGTCGTCTGTCCGGAGCCAAAACGAGATGTTTTTGCCCGATGATGTGAGCTTTATCATTGCCCACAATAAGCAGACGAAAGACCGGTTGGCGCTGTACAGTCTGCTGTCCTATACGAATGTGAATGTGCTTCCTGTTTCGGAAACGATCCCCTTAGAGGTGATCGCTTTTCTGGACCCCACCATTGAAACGCTCTGCTTTGAAGAGGGAAACCGGAACAATTTGATCCATTTAAAATTCAAGGGAGAGGAGGAGATCACGCTACACGATGCACGGGAACTGGAGCAGTATCTTTCTTCGGGAACGATCAAGGGGATCATCACCTTTTCTATGGTGAAGGATGTCCTGCGCTCTGGGGGCTATCTTCTGGTAGATGAGATCGAAAATCACTTCAACAAAGAGATTGTTACGACGCTCCTTCGATTTTTTATGGATAGCCGCCTCAACCGAAAGGGTGGGGTCTTGCTGTTCACGACGCATTATCCTGAGCTGCTGGACGAATATGACCGGAACGACGCCATCCACATCATTCGCAATCGAAATGGAATCACCGTAGAGAACCTCAGCAATCTGCTCCATCGAAATGACATCAAAAAAAGTGACGCCTACCAAAGCGGCTTTCTGGAGGGGACGACCCCGGCTTATGAGGCCTATATGCGCCTGAAAAAGAGCCTGGTCGCCCCGGAAGAGTAAGGGGGCGCGGGATGGAGCTTGCAAAGTATATCGCTTGTATCTGCGAGGGGAGTGCAGAAGAAGCGATCATGGACATTCTGCTGGACCATGACCTGTTGATTTTTTCACGGGAAGATTTATTGGAGGAACGTGTGCTGCGCAGCCGCAGTGCCAAGAAATTTGAAGAGCGCTATTTGCGCAAGGGGTTTTCCGCCCCGATTTCTGTGGTTCGTGTTTTGGATTCGCGGAGAGAAAACTTTACCTTGAGCAAGGCGTATGCACATAAGGTCGATGTGATCAATGTGATCACAGCACCGGAAATTGAAATGCTGATCATTCACAAAGAAAAAGCGTATGATAAATTTAAGCGAACGCAAAAGAAGCCCAGCGAGTTCTGCAAAACAGAATTTCACATGACAAACGTGAAGGCCTATGCGTTTGTGCGCCATTATTTTACGGACGCGCAAAGCTTGGTCGATGCGATCTTGGAATACCGGCGTGTGGCAAAGATCCCAACGGGAGAATACAGCCTGGCGGACCTGTTGAAGAACTAGAAGCTCACACCTGCTCCCCGGTGCGTAGGGCGCGGAGCCTGCGGTAGAAGGTGGATTTGCCCACCCCGGCCTGCTGCAAGGCCTGCTCCAGGGTGATGGACTGGTCCTGCCAGGCCTGGACGATGCGGTCGAAGTCCTGGGGCACGCGGGCGGGGGGACGGCCCAGGTGGACGCCGCGGGCGCGGGCGGCGGCGATGCCCTGGGCCTGGCGGGTGCGGATGTTTTCCCGTTCGCTCTGGGCCACGAAGGAGAGAATTTGCAGGACGAGATCGGCGATGAAGGTCCCCATGAGGTCCTTGCCGTTGCGGGTGTCCAGGAGGGGCATGTCCAGGACGCAGATGTCCACGCCGATGTCCTTGGTGAGCAGCCGCCACTGGTTCTGAATGTCCTCGTAGTTGCGGCCCAGGCGGTCGATGCTGGGCACGCAGAGCAGGTCCCCGGCCCGCAGGCGCTTCACCAGGCGCTGGTACTGGGGGCGCTGGAAATCCTTGCCGGACTGGCGGTCTAAATACAGATGCTCCTGGGGGACGGCGGCGTCGGCCAGGGCCTCGATGCCCATGGCGACAAACGCGGGAGAGCAGCCGCCCACCGTTCCGCCCACAAACAGCAGGCGGCTCTCAAGCTCCACCACCAGGCCAAGCTTGCCCAGCAGGTCAAGCACCTCGGCGCGCATCTCCGCGCCCATCGTTGAGGCGCGCTCCACCGCGATGACGCCCTCGTTGACGGAAACCGGCGTGTTGGGCACGCAGGAGAGGTGCGCCGCACCAGGCAGGAGCTCCTCCCACTTGGCGCAGTCCCAGCCCCAGGCAACGGAGAGCACGGCCTTGCCGGAGAGCTCATCTGCCAGCGGCCCCACGACCTCGGCGATAAGGTGCGGCTTCACGGCAACGATCAGCAGGTCAGACGCCGCGACAACCTCCGCCGCACCCGAGCAGGCCGTCATGCCGCGCGCCTCGCAGCGCTCGCGCAGCGCGTCAAAGTGCCCCGCGCAGGCGCTCATCCGCCCCGCGTCCGCGCCCGCGGCAATCCAGCCGTCCGCCATGGCGCTCGCCATGTTGCCAAAGCCAATGAAGCCAATCCTCATAGCTGCCCCTTCCACGATGCCTTTCGCCGCCAGTATGCCAGAGCATGCCCGCACGGACGCCTCCAACCGTGCATACGCAAAACAGCGTACATAAACGCAAGAGGCCCTTCTCGCCAACTGGACAAACACGGCGAGAAGGGCGCGGGCAACAATCACCTAGCGCGGGGCTAAACTCCGCAATAGCGAAAATTATTCGATATTGCGGAGTTTGGGCCCAGTTCTATTACGCAATATTGCAGTCCAGCTGAGAGGAACGTCCCTACACCAGCCTGGCGTAGTCCTGACTCTGGTGAAAAACGTGGGCTACGTAGACCTTCTCGCCTTTGACACGGTACAGAGCAAGATAGCCCTCTAGCGCTGCCTTGCGATATCCCAAGTGGGCAAGCCGCGACTCCCTGGCTGTGGGATACATCAGCGGAAACCCCTCGACCTTGGCCACAAAGCCATCGAAGGCGTCCAGCAGGTCGCCCGCTGCCGCAGGGGCACCCAGGGACTCCGTCAGATACAGCACGGCCGCCTCGAGGTCTTCCTTGGCCTCGTCGGTGACCACGACCTCACAGGCCATACTTGGCCCTCAGGCCTGCAGAGACCTCGCGCGCATCGGTCACCCTGCCGGCGGCGATATCCGCCTCGGCGCGGTCGATGGCCTGGTAGAGCTTGGCCCGAGCCGCCTCGGCGCAAAGGGCCTCGTAGCCGCTCATGGAGAGGGCGACAAACGCCTCTCGCCCGTTCTTAGTCACCAGGACCGGGCCGGCGGCATTCTGGACGGTGTCCGTGAACTCCGCCGTGTTCTTGAGCTCCTTCATGGGCACGCAGGTAGCAGGCGCCATCTTGCCATTCCCTTCTTCTCGGTAGCTTAAAAATACCACGATTGTGGTATTTCTCTAACAGCGACGAGAGGAAGTCACCCAAACTCCGTCACCGGCGGACACTTTGGCGAGAAGAACGTCCGCGGGTGACGGAGTTTGTCGCCGCCCGCGGCGCCGGCCCGCGGCGTCCGCGCCGCCAGCCCTACCCGCGGTACCTCGCCGACGGGAGGAACTTCTCGCCAGAAAAGATGGACTCCACGGCAACCCGGTACTCCCCCACCTTGCGGGCAGATCTCACCCTGCGGCGAACGGACTTCTCGTCAGCAAACGCGCAGCTGGCGTAGAGCCACCACTCCTTCATGCGCATCACCGCGTTGCCGCCCATCTCCTCCTCGTAGGCGGCAAAGAGCGCGTCGTGAAAGCGCCGCAGCTCGACGGCCGTAAGCGGCGCGCCACCGCGCAGCACACGCGGCAGGGCGGGATTGCCAAGCACGCCGCGGCCCAGCATCACGTGGCGCGTCTGCGGATACGCGCTGGTCAGGCGCCTGAAGTCATCGACATCAAAGATGTCTCCGTTGTAGGCCACGGCAAAGGGCGCCTCCTCCAGCGTCCGCCCGTAGGGCTCCCAGCGCGGCGTTCCCCGGTAGGCGTCTACCCGCAGCCTCGGGTGCACAATCAGCTCCGCCAGGTGACAGCGGCAGTAGGCGGCCAGGACCTCTCCGTACTCGTCGTCCTTCTCCACGCCGATGCGTGTCTTGACCGAGACCGGCAGGGGCGACCTCTCGCACACGTCCCGCAAAAACGCCTCCAGCTCCCGCGGCTCCCGTAGGAAGCCCGCGCCCTTGCCCTTGGAGACCACGGTGCCCGAGGGGCAGCCCGCGTTGAGGTTGACCTCGCGATAGCCCATCCGCTGCAGAAGGCCGGCCGCCCACACAAAGCGGTCAGCGTCGCGGGTCAGCAGCTGGGGAACCACGTCCAGCCCCTCGTTGGCCGCGGGGTCCAGCTCCTTCTTGGCGCGGCCGACAAACCCCTTGCCCACCTGCGGCGGAGCCACAAATGGCGTGTAGTAGCGGTCGAGCGCGCCAAAGCACTCGGCGTGGACACGCCTGAACACGTGCCCCGTGACCCCCTCCATGGGGGCAAGCGAAAGAATCATCCTTCTCTCCGTTCTTCTCCCCGCCATTGTGGCATGCCGGCCCGCCGGGCAGAAGCGCCGGCAGGGCGCCGAAGGCTCCCCTCAATCTCTCGCTCGATGGCTGCGGCGGAGAGGCCGTCCTCGTTGAAGTGGGCCTTGCTGGCAAGGACCACCTGGTCGCGCGGCACGCCAAGCTCGCGCAGGGCACGGCCGATGTACTCCTCGCTCGTGCCTCCCAGGCAGACCTTTGAGATCTCGATGCTGGAGCGGCCGAGGGTGGTGTACTACATGCGCCTCTCCCTTTGGGTTGGGTATTCCGCATGACCGTACAGCCCCTGAGCCGCTCCAAGTCAAGCGAGAAGTGTGCGGGGCGGCGTCACTTCTCGCCTGGCGCCTGGACGCACGTCTGGATCATCGCCATCACGTGCTCGACGGAGTCCCTGCAGCCGTCGTCAAGCCACTGCTCGATGATGGCCATGAGGCCCTTCATGTAGAACGCCATGAGGTACGGACGGTCCTTCTCGGCAACGCCAAAGCGGTCAAGGATCGGGCCGATGACGTGCTTGAGCAGGCCCTGGTACGAGGCCCCAAGACCCAGCGTGCCGGCATTTCTCAGCCTCGCGGAGAAGAGCCTCTGGTTCTCCTTGACGTAGCTCAGGTACGGCACCAGGTACTCCGGCGTCACCAGGTAGAGCTCCTCACGAGGGCAGGTGCGCAGCCGGCCGACAATGGCCTCGGCGTCCTTGCCCATATAGTCCTGGAACTGCGCGTTCATGCGCTCGACCGTCTCTGCCAGTAGGTCGCCCAGCGTCTCGTAGTGCAAATAAAACGTCGAACGGTTAACGCCTGCGGCGGCGCAAATCTCCTTCACCGTGATGTAGGCAAAGTCCTTCTTCTCCAGCAAGGCGAGAAACGCGTCGTCCATGCGGGCGGCCGTGGCAAAGTACTTGCTCTCAGACTTGCCCTGGGATATCTTGCGCACTTCCTCCGGCCTCCTGCCTCCAGACAATGCGATGCTGCCGTCTAGCCTACTCCTGGTCGCTGATCTGGCGGGCGAGCTCCATGATCTCGTAGGCGTACTTCTCCTTGCCACGCGCCAGGAGCTTCTTGTACAGCGGGTAGTTGACGGCTATGCCGGCAATGCCCAGCACGCCCAGGATGATGCCCAGGACGAACATGGTCGTGGAGCCACCACCGATGACGCCCATGGAAAGGCACATGCCGGTGCCCATGACCAGCGCCGCGACGACGCCGATGGTGTAGACGGCGACGGTCGCCGGCATCTTGGCGCGGGCGTCGAGCTTGCGCAGCGCAACCACCTTGGAGGTGTCCTTGGGCGCATACTCGTTGGCCAGCCGCTCGGCATAGATCTTGTCGGTGTTCATGCGTTTCTCCCTTGCTCGGGTCCTCTGTTGACAAGACCCATTCTTGGCGAGAAGAGCCCGCGGTTGAACAACACGCATGGCCATTTGTGTCGGGTTGGGGGGCACGGCGGGGCGCGATAGCGTACATAAAGACAATCAAGGCCCCCGAATTGCGCGAATTCGGGGGTCCGAATCATCTAAATGCACGCTATTCTCGCCGTGGCAGTCGCTCCGGCGAGAAGTGCCTACCTCACGAACACCATGAGCAGCGTGCCGGCAACGATGAGCGCCAGGCCGGCGCCGGAGCGGGCCGTGAGCCTCTCGCCAAAGACCAGGTGCGAGAAGGCGATGGTCACGAGGATGCTCAGCTTGTCGATGGGAACCACCACACTGGCCAGGCCGTCCTGGAGCGCCTTGTAGTAGCAGAGCCACGAGGCACCGGTGGCCAGGCCGGACAGGCAGATGAAGGCGAGCTCGCGGCGGGGGACGGCGCGGACCTCGCCCGCCTTGCCCGTCACGGCGACCATGACCCAGGACATGACCAGCACCACGATGGTCCTGATGGCCGTGCCCAGGTTGGACTCGACGCCCTCGATGCCCACCTTGCCGAGAATGGCCGTCAAGCTGGCAAACACCGCGGAGAGCACGGCGAACACCAGCCAGGAGCCTCCCTTGGACGGGGCGCCCGCCGAGGGCGCGTCCGAGGGCGCGGCCGGCTTGCGCTCGATCATCATCAGCGTGCCGGCGAGGATAAGCGCCATGGCGACGACGCTTGCCCAGCTCAGGGGCTCGCCCAGCAGCAGGAAGGCAAGGAGCATGGTGAGAACGGTGCTGGACTTGTCAATAGGCACGACCTTGTTGATGTCTCCCAACTGGAGCGCCTTGAAGTAGCACAGCCACGAGGCACCCGTAGCCAGGCCGGAGAGGCCCAGGAACGCCCAGGTCATGGGTTTGATCGAGCCGATCTGCCCCGACGGGCCCACCACCGCGACCATGACCCAGGCAAACGCCAGGACAACGATGGTCCTGATGGCAGTGGCAACCGTCGAGTCGGCCTCACGGATGCCGCACTTGGCCAGGATGGCCGTGATTCCCGCAAAGAACGCCGACCCGCACGCAAACGCAACCCACATAGCAAAGCCTCCGAACCCAAAATCGCACCAAGGGCAGCGATCCAGCATAGTCCTCGCGCGTAGCGGGGGCGTAAAGAGGTGCGGCCACGGGGACGCGCTAGCCCAGGTAGCGCCCCGTGACGCTCTGGGGGCAGGCGGCAACCTGCTCGGGGGTGCCGCAGGCCACCACGCGGCCGCCGGCCTCACCGCCGCCCGGACCCATGTCTATGACCCAGTCCGCGTTGGCTATGAAGTCAAGGTCGTGCTCCACGACCACGACGGTAGCCCCCTGGTCCACCAGGCGCTGGAACACGCCCAGGAGGGTCTCAACGTCGCGCGGGTGCAGGCCGATGGTCGGCTCGTCAAAGACGAAGACGGCGTCTGCCTGGCCGCGGCCCATCTCGCTCGCAAGCTTGAGGCGCTGGGCCTCGCCGCCAGAGAGCGCGGGCGTGGCCTCCCCCAGCGTGAGGTAGCCCAGGCCCAGGTCGTGCAGGGTCTGGAGCTTCTCGCGAGCGCGCTTGAGGTCGGCCACGTGCGGCAGGGCCTCGTCCACGGAGAGGGCCATGAGCTCCGGCAGGCTGAGGCCCAGGCCGTCCGCGCCCTTCTGGGCGCGCCGGACGCCTGCGGCCGCGGTGCCGTAGCGGCTTCCGCGGCAGTCCGGGCAGTCGATGTCCACGTCAGGCAGAAATTGCACGTCAAGCGATATCTGGCCCGTGCCGTCGCAGGTCGGGCAGCGCAGGCGGCCCGTGTTGTACGAGAAGTCCCCGGCCTTGTAGCCCGCCCCGCGCGCGGCGTCCGTGCGCGCGTAGGCCCGGCGCAGGTCGTCGAGGACGCCGCAGTAGGTTGCCACCGTGGAGCGCACGTTGGTGCCGATGGGCGTGGCGTCTATGAGGTTGGCGCGCGAGACGCCCGCGGCGTCAAGCGCCGTCACGTGGGCGGGCAGCGGCTCG
>OKRW01002577.1_pt1 | contig 12867 bp, 5 predicted proteins | sample 1601151 | NCBI WGS metagenome assembly OKRW01 (sample SAMEA3541471, study PRJEB24748) | human gut metagenome | biome: human gut; feature: human-associated habitat; material: faeces | place: China | collected 2012 | reverse complement strand
TTACGGGGGATCCCGCCAGACAACATCTGATGCAGTAGCCTCAAATGGCGGCATTATCGGAGTAAATGGCAGTGCTTTTGACTACGGAACAGGAAAACCATCTCCGCTCGGTATGTGCATCAAGAACGGAACCATCTATGGTGACTATATGACAAGCTATTCTGTCATGGCAGTAAAGAAAGATGGAACTATTTATACTCCGGCACAGGGACTTATGGGAAAAAATCTTCTTGCAGCCGGTGTAAAAGATACATATAATTTTGGTCCGGTTCTTATTAAAGATGGCGAAGCCCAGCTTCCATGGGCTGAAACAGAAAAATATTATCCACGTACAGCGGTAGGAATGGTAAAGCCCAACGATTATGTACTCCTTGTAACAGATACCGGCAGCTATAATGGTCTTAATCACTGGGATATGGTGAATATTTTCAAATCCTACGGCTGTACTTATGCTTACAACCTGGATGGAGGCGGTTCTGCAACCCTGTACTTTAATGGAAAAGTAATGAATAAACTTATCGGCAATACTCAGCGTCCATGCGCAGACTTCCTTTATTTCACCCGATAATCCTTTTCCAGATAAGAATCCCGTCTGCTTGCACATGCTGCCAAAGCCCAGCACACAAGAATCAGCAGCCCGATCCCCATAGCCAGCACAGCAAGCAGGATTACGATAATTGCGTGGATAAACATAGACATGGATGACCTCCTTTCACAGTCATTCGGTTATGAACTGAGCAGCGAAGCAGATGATTTTATCCGCCTGACTTGTCTCATTCACTGACTTGGATAAAAATGGATGTTGTATAAGGAGTAATAAAAAGATATCAGGATGACCTGACAAGAACAATTAAGACAGTTAAAAGATCTGTTAACTGATTTAAATATACGCTGTCACACTCAAAAAAGCAAGCCGAAACTTTCGAGGAATTTCGACTTGCTTTTTGGCTAATTATTTACGAGGCTTGTTATAAGTATCAGAGAAAGATGTTACGGCAATCCGGAATGAATTTGGGTTACGTTACTGAGAACAGAGGGAACAGTAACGATTGTTTTGGTAAAATATTAACAATTCCATAAAAACACTTGACAACCCTACTTTACCATACTAAAATGTAAAAAGCAAAAAAACTGTTGCCGTAGGAAAAACAAATGATTGCCCTATACGGAAAAAGGGACATCCTTCCATGGCAGAACAAGGAGGAATATTATGAAAAAATACAGCGACATGAGCAAAGAAGAACTGCTTACACTCAAAGCACAGCTGGATAAAGAATACGCAGATATCAAAGCAAAGGGCTTAGCTCTCGATATGTCACGTGGAAAACCGTCAGCAGACCAGCTCAATCTCTCAATGGGATTAATGAACGTATTAAGCAGCGATTCAGACCTCAAGTGCGAAACAGGAGTAGACTGCCGTAACTACGGTGTTATCGACGGAATCCCGGAAGCTAAACGCCTCCTTGGAGAAATGTCCGAGGTAGATCCGGACCACATCATCATCTACGGAAACTCAAGCTTAAACGTTATGTTTGACAGCATTGCACGTTCTATGACACAGGGTGTAATGGGAAATACTCCATGGTGCAAACTTGATAAGGTAAAATTCCTCTGTCCTGTACCGGGATATGACCGCCATTTCAAGATCACAGAATTCTTCGGAATCGAAATGATCAACGTGCCAATGACACCACAGGGACCAGACATGGATATGGTAGAGAAGCTTGTCAGTGAAGACGCATCCATCAAAGGAATCTGGTGTGTGCCGAAATACTCCAACCCACAGGGTTACACTTACTCCAAAGAAACCGTAGAGCGTTTTGCAAGACTGAAACCGGCAGCACCGGACTTCCGTATTTACTGGGATAATGCATACAGCATTCATCATCTCTATGATGACAATCAGGACTTCCTTGTAGAAATCCTTGAAGCATGTGCAAAAGCAGGAAATCCTGATCTTGTATATAAATTTACATCAACATCAAAAGTCAGCTTCCCGGGTTCCGGTATTGCAGCAGTTGCAGCTTCCAAAGCAAACCTGGAAGATTTCCGCAGCTACATGCAGATCCAGACAATCGGACATGACAAATTAAACCAGTTACGTCATGTAAAATTCTTCAAAAATATCGACGGTCTTCATGAACACATGAGAAAACATGCGGCAATTCTCCGTCCGAAATTTGAAATGGTCCTTAACACACTGGACAGAGAACTTGGCGGTCTTGGAATCGGCGAGTGGACAAAACCACATGGTGGATACTTCATTTCCTTTGATTCACTGCCTGGCTGTGCAAAAGCAATCGTAGCCAAAGCAAAAGAAGCGGGTGTTGTTACAGCCAAGGCGAGATACACGCTCTGGGCGTACAATTATCAGAACCCGGACAACCCGTATGAAACGATGTCTCTCTGTCCCTGTGGGGGAGAAAACCTTGGAAAGAGCCAGTCGGATAAAGACTGGAAACAGGGGTGCTTTTGTACATATGTCAGCGCGTATACGGCATTTTACAGTTCGGAAGCGGGAAATAATTTAGAGGGTCTGTATGTATTTTATTATCCAAACTATCAGTCAACGAGCAGTGTCAATCCATTAGATGAGATTGTGGTAGATAATACGGATAACCTGAAGTTTGATCTGTATGTGACCAAGCAGATTCCGATGATGGATACGGAAAGTACAGACACGGATGCAGAAAGCAGCACGACAACACGGGTAAAGGTTCCGCCAACTTCCACGCAGGAGGCGAATTACCGTATGTCGCTTACGATTGAGGAGAATCCGACTGCGACAGGTAATGCGAACTGGAATACGAACTTAGGTCTGTACCGGGCGCAGATACAGCTTCGCAGTAATTTGAATTATGATATCAGTAACCTGACACAGAGCAGCCGGCCAAAGCTTCAGCAGATGAAGCTCACCTATAAAGAGATTACGGATAGCGGTCTTACAAAGAAAGCGAGCGGAAACAGTGCGCAAAATGTACTTGACTTCAATTCGCTCGATGATAAAGAGGCCTATGACAGGATTTATACTGCCAAGGTAAGTATTTATAAAGCGGGAGCCGCCCAAAAGAACTTCCCGGATGAGGACAGGATTCTGACATTAGATGGCTCGAAAGAGAATTAAAAGTGCTGCAGAGAGTGAGAAAAGTTTCGGAGAATACTATGGAAAAGAAAAAAGATTTGCCTGAAAAATCGAATAGTGGTTTTTCCCTGATTACGGTGATACTTGCCGTAGGTCTTGTCGGGATTCTTGTGATGCTGATTGCCTACATGGTCATTGCGAACTTCCGTATGAAAATGTCCGGATTAAGGGAAAAGGATGCTTTTTATACAGCAGAACGGGCTTTGGAGGAAATTCGTACCGGTTTGCAGGAAGATGTAGCAGAAGCAATGTCCGAGGCGTACACGAATGTTATGGAAAGCTACAACGAGAATGTAAAGACAGGCGATGTGACGATGGATGTTCAGAGGCAGGCAGCTTATGAGCGGGAATTTTTAAGCATTTTACAGACAAGACTGAGAGTCAGCAATACCAATAACACCCATTATAATATTGCAAAACTGCGGGAATATGTGGATCTTGATAAGGAGGATTCTTTTGACAGTGAGAAGGAATCGCTTATTGTGACGGCTGCCGCTGACGGGGAATCTTCCTCCAGTTCTGCTGTAGCAGACAGAGCCAAAATGACGGTCAGTTACACAAAGAAAAATATTACAATAAAGAATCTGAAAGTGATGTATGTGGATGCCAGAGGCTATGCGGCAATTATCCGGACGAATATCCAGCTCGATGTGCCGCCAATCCAGTATCCGACCCCGTCCACGTTACCGGATCTTATGAACATGATCGTTGTTGCCGGAAAGGGAATCTACTGTGCATCGGGCAATGCGACAGGTACACAGACCGGAGATAATGAGATACAGGGCAGTGTATATGCAGGCATTTTGCCGGAAGATAAGTTAAAAGTAAACGGGCAGGCTATTGGGGTGAAGGATGCCAGTATCTATCTGGCATCGGGAAGAACACTTAACATATCCAAAGGCGAGCGTACCGTCTGTGCCGGAGAAGTCACACTGGCACAAAACAGTGCCTTTTACAGTTTGGCAGAAACGACACTCTGGGCGCAGGGCGTGAATGTTACCTCTGCAAAGGCAGAACTTCTCGGAAAAACCTATCTTTCCGATGACCTTACAATTAAGGCAGGAACGGGAAGTTATGTGAAGCTTGCCGGAGAGTACTATGGCTATGGGGATGTGGAATCTGCCTTAAAGTCTCATAACAGTGTAGAATACGGTTACCCGAACCAAAGCCAGAACGGGACTGATACTGCCCAGACTCCATCGACAACAAAGACTTATGAGAAGAAAACAGCCTCAGCCCTTTCCAGTGCAATTACGATTAATGGAAAAAGTACTACATTGGATTTATCAAATTTAGACCGGCTGCTTCTTGCAGGAAAGAACTATATTGCGAGCAAGGCGCTTTCTAAGACGAACAGCAGTGAAACGGATAGCAACACAGGAAACAGTGATGATGTCATGACGGGCGAGAGTCTTACGGTAAAGGGAACACAGTTAGCCTATCTGGTTCCGGATTCTCTGCTTGAAACAGGGACGGGGGATTATCATAATCCGATGGATTATAACACTTACGCAAATGGAGCAGGCATTAAGAAGACGGACACAGCAAAAGAGGTACAGGAAAAGATAAAGGCTTTTGCTAAAAAAATCGTAAAAACAGATAAAACAGCGAAATCTCTAGGAAACCAGACATTAAAGCAGATTGGTGTCGACGAGGATGAGCCGGTTCAGACTGTATTTTACAGTGATGGCGGCGGTGCCGGAGGTTATGTCTATTTCTATCTGAACTTTACCGATGAGAAAAAGGCTTCTGACTTTATGCAGACATACTATAATAACAATCCTTCTCTGAAAAAGGCGATGAACGGCTATCTATCCTTTTATTTTAAGGGACAGGATTCCTTTGAGAAGAATACTTCGGGAATTTATGTAAAAGACCCGTCTGCGTATCTTCGCTACATTGTTGGAGGAAATGTTCTTTCCTATGATGGAAGAACACAGTCTGGAAAGCTTGACGGTGCGACAACAGAAGAAACTTCCACAGCAGTTACAGAGGAAGAAACCAGTTATCAGAACATGTGGTACGCTTTAAAACGAAAGATGATCGGAAGCTATGATCTTCTGAAGAAAGAAGTGAAAGACAGCGAGGGACTTGCTCATGATGAGACAGCGGTAGACCGTGATGTTTTTGATAATCTCGTAAATGAAAAGGAAATGGTGCAGTTTATTGAAAAACACCGGAAAACAGAGGGGAATCTGCGTTACGATAAGGATGAAAACTCCTGTACGTTTACTGCTTCTGATGATGACGGTGGTTTGCAGACGATTATGGCACATAACGGAAAGAGCAGTACATTTTTAGTAAAAGAGAAAAGTACATCGGGAACAGGTGAAACATCCGGCTTGTCCGGAAGTGCGACAGGTGGAAGCAGTACGTCAGGCGCAGAACAGATAAAGACAAAAGAAACAACCGTACAGGGTGCGGATAAAGAACTGGTTATTGATGCCAAAAGAGCTGAAAAGCTTCGTCTTGTTGTTTGCACAGGGGATGTAAGAATTAAAGAAGGTGTAGAATTTTACGGCATTATTATGGCAAGAGGAACTATTACCTTAGAGCCGGGAGCCAAACTTTTATCGTCCCCACTCGATGCTGCCAAGGCCTTTCAGTCCCAGGTAAATGACAATGGGACTTCCCCGAAAGATTTCTTCTGGGAGGGAGATAAATACGTTCTCGGAAACAGCCAGACATCCAATAATGATAAGGACGGCGATAAAGATTCCAGTGTCTATCATGTGGAAGATTATGTTACCTACAAAAACTGGAAGAAACTGTAGAGATTAATCATTATAGTATCTTTCAACAGTCGGGACATTCCAAATATTCGAACTCTATTAAATTACCGACTGTGGATTAAAACAAAGAAAACGAATAAAAGATGTAGTAGAAAGGAGGAGAGTATGTCAGGTCAGAAAATATTTTCAAAGAAAACAAGTGCTGAAAAGACATTAAAGAGAAGATGTACAGATACAATACTTGTGGATAAAAAGATTTCCGACAGTACATTTTCCGGCAAAAAAATGGCAGATAAGGGTTTTACTTTGGTAGAGATGATCATTGTTTTAAGTATTTTTGTCATTTTAATCGGCATACTCGTTCCTTCTCTAAATGCCCTCATTGATTACCGGGCAACCCGGGCGGCAAAGTCCATTGTCAGCGGATTAGAGCGGATGCGGACAGAAGCAGAAAGCCGTCTGGTAGCGGAAATGAAGCTCGAACGAAAAAGTGATGGCTATTATATCAGCTATTGCGAGTACAGAGGGAAGAAATCTGGTATGGTCTGGAGTGATGAGAAAAAGATAGCTCCGACAAAAACAAAGATTGAATATAAGCTGGACGATTATGATACGCCACGTCCGATAGAGATGGAGGAGGGCGAGAGTAACAGCCTCATTTTTACGGTGGACAGAAATACAGGAGGTTTCCGGCCGTTGCAGACACAGGCAGTAACGACAGAAGATGTGAATGCGATGATAGATGCGAACACGAATCTGGAAAACTCTGGTGTGGTAAATACAAAGGGGACGGACTTATCCTACTATGATAAGAAGATGAAGTCGGGGCAGTATGCAGAGTGTTATCAGATTATTGTCAGTGGCAGGGTGAAAAAAAGAACGATTTCCTTAGAACAAAGTACAGGAAAAGTGACAATGACAGTGTCATAAAGAAACAGAAAGGGACGGCTATTAGAATGAGAAAAGATAATAGGGGACTTACTCTGATTGAATTGGTTGTAACCGTAGCGATTGCTATGGTATTTTCCGGTGTAATTCTTACTTTTGTAGCCGGAGCTTCCAAAAGTTACCGCCGCACTTCCGCAGGAGCGCAGTCGCAGATAGAGATGCAGGATGCACTCGACCAGATAGAGAATCTGACCATCAGTACAAATTTAAGTATGTATTATACCAAAGGGATTAATAAAAATACAAATATCACAGCAGATCAGAAGATAGCAAACGACAGTGATATGGACCGTCCGTTGGCGCAGTCGAAAACACTTTTTTTCGGAAGTCAGTCAGAAGACGGTACGAAAAGTTATTACTCTATTATCTGGAATGCAGAAAAAAAGACTTTGTATTATTTCTCACAGATTCTTAAGCAGAATTCCGGTACAGGAACAGATACCGGAAGTGGAACGGGCACAGGGACGGGAGAAACCAGTGGCACGGGAACTGGTGGTACTGGTGGAGGAAGCAGCGTAGGAACGGAGCAGGTATTAGCGGAAAATGTTACCCAGTTTGCAGCAGATATCCATCACGCTTCGGACCAGCACACCATCCGCTTTAAAATCGTCACACAGGTAAATGACCGGGAAGTAGAAAAGACAGAAACAGTAACTTTGCGAAATGATGTCGTGATAGCGGCACCGGGCAGGGAAACAGCAGAATAAAGAGAATTCTGCCAGATCAGGCAGGAAGTACACAGAGAAATAAAGGAAAATACACTCTAAAGTATAAAATATAAAATAAAGAAAGAATGTAGAAGAGAAATTACCGAAACCAGGAGAGTATGTAGAAGAACAAAGTACAAAATAAAGAAAGAATGAGCACAGCGTGGAAAATAGAGGGAAGATAAGAAGAAAAACCACGAAATGGAGGCATCGTATCATGAAAACAGGCACAAAGAAATTCTTATACACGATTTTTGCAGTATTAGCCCTCGGTTTAGGCATCGGGGCGATATTATTAAGTATGCTGAATGTACAGGCATCGACAGAAATGATGCCGGGAATTGAGCAGATTCTTGATGAGAAGTCTGAGGAAACTCCATTCCGTATTCTTGAATTAGTCAACAACTCTGCCGATGCGGAAATCGGTTACTATATCTCCGGGCAGGAGCCATATCTTTCCCAATACAAATACACTCCGACAAATGCCGATGGAACGAAAGGGGAGACACAGACTTTTTCTTCTGTAGAAGAAGGGCTTTCTGTCCTTCCGACAAAAGAACAGCGTCAGAAGTTTGTCGAGGCAAAGAGCGATATGGTAAAAAATCCCCTCACCCCCGGCTCTGCATTTGCCTGGAACGCAGATAATCCCGGAACGACAAGCGAAACCAGCTTCCCCCTCTCTTTTAAATCCTATGCAGAAAAATATTTTCTATCCAAAACTGATGATGCTTCCAAATGGAATCGTGTGGAGTTGAAAGAATCCCGCAAGGAAACTCTGATTGGACACTACGAAGAAAATACTTCTGGTAAAGGTGATTACACCAAAGAAGAACAGAAATATTATCCAATCCGTGAAGATGTAGATACTGATGGCAGCACTACACAAAAATACCGTGAAAATATCAAAAACTTTTTCTATTCTGATGATACCGAAGCCTCCGCACCGTATCAGCTTTCTTTCGAGAGTGTTGATAATGATGAAATTAATGCTGCTCTCGAAGACAAAGATGATAACGATACCACCATTGCCGATGCTTACGATTATGCAAAAGGCGGATTTGGCTATTATGAGAATGTTTACGGTGAATTAACTTCCCAGATAACAGAAGATATCGCAAAGAAAAAGTATACCTTCCCAGGAGAGAATCCAGTTGTGTCAAAGAGTGATGCGGACGACACGACAGGAACCGATGACGGAGACAGTGCAGATAACGATACAAACGACAGTGATAACGCGGGTGGCACGGATAACACAGATGGTACAGATACTACGGATACAGAAGGCGAAATCGACATAGAAGATACAGATAATCTGATTGGAGGAGACGATGCTGGTACCGCAATAAGAAATAATGCAACCACTGCGGGAACACAGATGAATCCATACGTTTACCGTGGAGAGAATATCGAAGAACATCCATATTATAAATATACCCTTCTTGGGGATTTAGAGTATGTAAAACAACAGGCAGAAAATAATAAAGGAACTTCTAAGCGCAAAGACGGAGATATCACCTTGGAGGACGGTCAGTACTGGTACTGGACAGAAGAAAGCACAGATAACGGCGATGAAGCAGATGCAGACAGTGAAACCGAGACCGGAACAGGCAGTGGCAGTGATACATCTGCAGGAACCGGAACGGACAGTAATGCCGGAACAGGGGATAGTAGCACAACAGGAGATAATACCGGAACAGGTACTGGTGCTGCATCAGGAGAAAATAGCGGAAGCAGTACAGAAACAAGTACTGGTACTGCATCAGGAGGAAATAGCGAAACCGGAGCAGACGTAACTCTCAAAAAGGAAGCTCTCTACATCGTAACCGGCCGTCAGGCAGTATCAGAGAATCAGGTCAAATCTATTCCAGAAGACTTTACTTATGGCTATTACTACAAAGTAAAAAGCGTAGACTACTGCACAAGACTTTCCAAAGATGGTCAGGCATCTGATCCGGAAGATTACACCTACTATGGCTGGTACTATGCCTCTCATCCGTCAAACGAAGATACTTATATCGAAGTAGGGGACGCTGTAAACAGCCAGAGTACGACATCAGACAGCGCAGATACGACCGAGGATACAGATAGCACAGATGATGCTAATACTACAGATGAAACAACAGATAGTTTGGCAGCAATCCTGAACTTTGAGGCGACGCATTATATCTCTAAGGCACAGTATACCCTCACACCGGGAAAAGGAAACTATGACTTTATCGAAGGAACCACTGCAAAAGATACCGAACAGTCAGTAGAAATCGACCACCTTTTCTATCAGGGAGGCTATACCAATCATGACTGGTTCAAAAAATACGTCTTTCACCTTGACCCGGACAGCAAAGACGAAACGATACAGAAACAGTTTAAAAATCTTTCTATCAAGGTAGACACCAGAGTAATCAATGAAAACGGTACAGGAATCGGGGCAAGTGAACTTCCGCACCTTGCTGACTATGACCTTGTATACATCAATGGAAAGATTTCTTCCACGCAGGCGGAAAAAATCGCATCGACAACAAAGCTTCCGGCGATAATCAATCAGGAAAAGGCATCCGGGACGACAGAAGATAAAAACGTAATGGATAAAGCATTTGCACAGTGGGTAGATACAACCTTAACAGGAGACGATTATGTTTCCCAGAGAATCTATTTCATTAACAGTAATCTGGTAAATAAAAACTTTTCAAAGAATTTTACAGGGACAACACGGGGTAATTTTAAGGAGATTTCTGATTACATCAAAAGTGAGAACAATTACCGTGAAGTTGTGGAAAGCGGCGAAAACGGTAAAAAAACGGACCCATTGAGTGAGGATATCTCACAGGCGAGAGTAATTGAGTATATTATTAACTATAAATATAAGAGAGAAAAAGCACATAAAGATACGATAAATGTATTAGATATTGAACCGGCGAGTGCAACAGCGAGTCTGACAAAGAATGAGGTAAGAAAGTGGCTTGGACAGACAGAAACGGGGGAAGAAGAGTTACAGGGAGAAAAAGAAAGGGGAAGTATTCAAAACTATTGTTGTCAGGCGCGAACTGCCAGTGGTGGAGATAATGGAGAAGGTTCGAATGGAGGCGTTGATAAAATTGTTGATGGCAATGCTGCGACATACTGGCATTCAAAATGGCGGACAGATGCGAACAACGGTACAAAATATAATGGCGAAAAGCCGCACTGGTTTGAATATAAGTTGAGTAGTGCAGATAGTAAAAGAAAACTGAAGGGAATTCATTTTGCAGCTCGTCTGACTACTACAAATTATGTCAATGGAAAACCATATGTTCTTACTCTGGAAATACATAAAAAAGATGGAACTATGGTAACGGAGAAAGTTCAATTTTCTAACAATGAATCAGAATTGAAAACATGGACAGAAAGAGATTGGACATTTACGAAGTCAGTAAAAAATGTAGATTATATTAAAGTTATTTTTACAGATAGCTATGCCAATGATGTTTCAGGACATCATTCACAAGATTACGCTACTTGTGCGGAATTTAGTACATTATATACCGATGCATCAGATGATGAGGAGAAAAAGGCAACAGAAATTAATATTACTCACATGACCAGCTCAGAATTTGTCGGGCATATTGATGATATCAATACGGAATATGATGCCATTTATTTCGGAGATAGCTATAATAACTGGAGCTTCCTGCGAAATGGTGATGTGGACGATAATAATAAAAAAACCAGTTTATACGCACATATAGGAGGAGTTTTTGGAGGAGATAAAGATCCGGAAAATGTAACTACTCATCGCTCGTGGAATGTCCGGTTAATGGGACTTTTAAATGATGATTATGCATCGAGTACACAACTTAGAAGTTCTGTAAAGTCGAACCTTCCAGCGGATTTACAAAATAAAATAGGTCTGATGCGTGGCTCGGGCAATGATATTACAAAACAGCAGGTAAAAGAACTGAATGATTTTGTGTCAAGTGGTTATCCGGTTATTGTAGGAAATGGGCTGTTAAATACAGATACAAAGTCTGTAAATACTAATGTTGTTGATTCTTCTTCTTACATGTATCAGTTCATCAATAAGGCAATTACTTCAAATAGAGTCAATGTTATGTCCAGGTCAGAAGCGGATGAAAAACAAAATCTGAATTTCTTTTTCTACTTGGCCAAACCAGAAATTAATTTTAAAGATTTACCGCCAGAGCCAGTTCGATTGAATAATTCAACTTATAAATATAATGAAGAAGCAAAAACAGGAGAATTAAAGCAGGATGAAGATGGACTGAGTTATATATTTACAATAGAGAATAAGTCAGAAATATCTGCGGCAACAGCAACTTACGATTGTGAATTATTTATTGATCTTAATTTTGATGGTAATTTGTCTTCTGATGAAGAACAGGCAGAATATATTAAGATTCAGGATGCGAATAAAAATGTTATTCGAAAGGAAAATGGAAAATACCACTTGAAAATTGGAAAAGAATATACATTGACCAGAAAAATACCAAAAGATTACTATAAAATAATTGCTTGGAAGTTACAGATTAGCAATAATGATAATCCTTCAATAAGAACTTCCCAAATGGGATATACAAAGAGAAAAGCAGAAAAACAGCAAACAATAAATGTTTTGCAGATATATCCACAACAAAAGAAAAGTGACGCTCCAGTAACCTGGAATCTTAAAACTGACACTGATTTCCAAAATATGCTTTCGCAAGTAAAAGATTTTAGCATTGAAATCAATGCAATAGATACGAGAACTTATGAGGCTAGATTTGCAGAATATAAAAATCGTGGAGAAAATTTCCTTGATAATTACCAGATGATAATTATAGGTTTTGCAGATGGATTTGGTGTAGATACTCTCTCTAATGCCAACGGAGAAGTAAAGGCTATCCGTAAATTTATTGAAGATGGAAAGAGTGTTATTTTTGCACATGATACGACTTCTTTTATTAATAGAGATACAGATAATGTATCTTCTCCTTCGAGTGCACCGGAGACATGGGTTTGGGGATATACACTGAATACATATCTTAGGGCAAGTGTAGGGATGGATCGTTATGGTATTACTTCTGATCAGGCAATTACAGTAGATGGAAGGCAATCAACTGTGAGTGCAGAATTAAAAAAAGGAAATGATTTGTCAGCTAAAAATGGTGTTTTTAAGGCGATACAGGATAAAGTTTCAGATATGGCATATATGTTTGGAAACAAAGAAACCACCAGTCTTATGACACAGGGATTTAGTAATAATGTTTTGTATCATGTAAATAATGTACAGCAATCTAAAATTTCTACAAAGGTAAATGAGGGTGCGATTACGCAGTATCCATATTATGTTTCAGATACAATTTCT
>OKRW01002571.1_pt1 | contig 12912 bp, 14 predicted proteins | sample 1601151 | NCBI WGS metagenome assembly OKRW01 (sample SAMEA3541471, study PRJEB24748) | human gut metagenome | biome: human gut; feature: human-associated habitat; material: faeces | place: China | collected 2012 | reverse complement strand
GACGGTATTCTTCTGAATCAACCTGAAGAAGAGCTCTTGAGATACCGTGTCTGATAGCACCAGCCTGACCTGTGTATCCGCCACCGTGTACGTTAACGATTACATCATACTTGTCAGCTGTCTCTGTAAGAACTAATGGCTGCTTAACTACAACCTTAAGTGTTTCAAGACCGAAATATTCATCGATATCTCTCTTGTTGATTGTAATCTTACCTGTACCTGGTGTAAGGTATACTCTGGCAATACTCTTTTTTCTTCTCCCTGTTCCGTAATATTTTACTGAAGCCATTATTCTCTCTCCTTCCGATGTAATTCATTAATTAATACTTGAGTTCAAGTACTTCTGGTTTCTGAGCTGCATGGTTGTGTTCAGGACCTGCATATACATGAAGCTTCTTGATCATAGCTCTTCCTAATGGTCCCTTTGGAAGCATACCCTTAACTGCTAATGTAATAACATCTTCAGGTTTCTTAGCCATTTTTTCTCTTAATGCAGCTTCTTTCATACCGCCTACATAATCTGAATGATGGTAGTATACTTTCTGATCTAACTTCTTACCTGTTACTTTAACCTTTGCAGCGTTCACAACGATTACATAATCACCTGTATCGATATGTGGTGTAAAGATTGGTTTATTCTTTCCTCTTAATACCTTGGCAACTTCAGATGCCAGGCGTCCTAATGTCATACCTTCAGCGTCAACTACATACCATTTTCTATCAATGGTAGCTGGGCTAGCCATAAAAGTCTTCATCGTTATTCCTCCTAAAAAATGCTGTTCATCTCAGGCAGCGTGAATGTCCGGCACACTGTCCTCCATGTCATATTGTTTATAGTTAAATGGCACTCCGGGGCTTTGGAATGACATTTATTCACTATCACAGACTTAAATATTATATTACACGACTCCTTGCGTGTCAATATCTTTTTCTTCCATATACTCAATTCCCATCATGGTCAGTCCGTGCGCCGGTGCGGTCGGTCCCGCAGCCTCCCTGTCGCGCGCTGCGAGAATCTGCTCCATCTGCTCCGGCTCGATCTGGCCTCCGCCGACCTGTATCAGCGTCCCGGCAATAATCCGGACCATATTGTACAAAAAACCGTTGCCAGTCACCCGGATCGTGATGATGTCGTCCGCCTTTGTGACACTGCACGCATAGATTGTCCGGACCGTGGTCTTCACCTGTGCGTTGACCGCACAAAAGCTCTTAAAATCGTGCTCCCCTTCCAGGTACGCCGCCGCCCGGCTCATCTTCTCCACATCCAGGCTGTGGTGGTAAAAGTAAGTATCCAGCCGTCTCGTCGGCATGCGGAATGTCCGGTTCAAAATGCGGTACTCATATGTCTTGCGGCTGTTCTGATAGCGCGGATGCCAGTCCGCAGGAACCTCGCAGGAACCCTGCACGACAATATCCTCGGGCAGACGCTGATTCAGCGCAAACGAAATCTTATCCGCCGGCATGCGCGTCGTCGTATCGAAAATTGCCACGTTTCCCAGCGAATGTACGCCGGAATCCGTGCGGCTCGCGCCGGTCACTGTGATCTCCTCCCCCAAAAGCGAGGAAAGATGGCGGTTCAGCACCTCCTCGATCGTGATTCCGTTGGGCTGCACCTGCCATCCTTTATAATTCGTGCCGTCGTACGCCACGATCATTTTTACACGTTTTACCTCTTTCTCCAAACCATTTCTCCTTGCAGCTTTATTGCGGCCACGGCACAAAGATTCTGCACAGAATGATGAGCGCCAGATACAGCCACATGATCAGATAGGACAGGCGGTCGCGTCCCTCATAGCGCAGCGGCTTCATCTTCGTTCTGCCTTCTCCGCCGTTATAGCAGCGCGCCTCCATCGCCATTGCAAGATCATCCGCACGCCGGAATGCTGACACGAACAGCGGCACCAGAAGCGGGATCATGCTTTTGACTTTTTTTACCAGATTGCCACTCTCAAAATCAGCCCCGCGTGCCATCTGCGCTTTCATGATCTTATCCGTTTCCTCAATCAGAATCGGAATAAAACGGAGCGCAATCGACATCATCATTGCAATCGCGTGCACCGGAACACCGATCTTAGAAAGCGGCATCAGCGCTTTTTCCAGACCATCTGTCAGCTGGTTCGGCGTTGTGGTCAGCGTCATGATTGAAGTTCCGAGAATCAGATAGGTCAGGCGGATCGCCATCAGCACCGCGCTGGTCACACCCTCCTTCGTGATCGTAAAACGCCAGACACTCACCAGTGCCTCACCGGGCGTCAAGAACAGATTGAACACCGCCGTGATTAACATCAGGATCATGATTGCTTTTAATCCCTTTACCATGAACTTAAACGGCACCTTCGACAGCTTTATGACTGTAATCAGAAATACCGTTGCAATCGCAAGCGCTGCCACGCCACGGAAGCAGAACAGGGATATGATATAGATCATTGTACTAAACAGTTTCACACGCGGGTCCAGTTTATGGATCACAGAATCTGCCGGATAATACTGGCCCAGTGTAATATCTCTCAACATGTATAAACTTCCTCCCTACCGGAATTCTTCATCGGCGCCCGCCGGTGACTCTTTCCTCCGTAAAATGATTCCTGCCGCGGCACACCTTACCGGTGAATATCGCTCCTGCCGGAATCAATTCCCGTCAATGCCTGCATCAGGCTGGCTCTGGCTTCCTCCACCGTCGTCGCCTCCGTATCCACGGAAAGCCCGTGCTCCTTCAGTTCGTGCATCAGGTAAGTCACCTGTGGAGCCGCGAGTCCGATCGTCTCCAGCTCCTTATAGTGCCGGAACACTTCCTTCGGTGTGTCGTCGAACATCACCTGTCCATGGTTCATCACGATAATGCGCTCCACATACTTGGCGACATCCTCCATACTGTGCGACACCAGAATGACCGTCATGTTCCGCTCGCGGTGCATCCGTGCCACAAGGTCTAAGATCTCGTCTCTTCCTGCCGGGTCAAGTCCCGCGGTCGGCTCATCCAGGATCAGCACCTCCGGCTTCATGGCAAGCACTCCGGCGATCGCCACACGGCGCTTCTGCCCTCCCGAGAGATCAAACGGCGACTGGTAATAAAGCTCCTCCGGCATACCAACACTGCGCAGTGCCTCAAACGCCCGCAGTCCCGCCTCTTCCTTGGAAAGTCCCTGGTTCTTCGGACCAAAGCAGACGTCATCAAAAATTGTCGTCTCGAAAAGCTGATGCTCCGGATACTGGAACACCAGTCCCACCCGGTTGCGCAGTTCTCTCAGGTCAAAATCTTCCTCATAAATATCCTGTCCATGAAAATAGATCGTTCCCGAGGTTGCCTTCATCAGACCGTTCAGGTGCTGGATCAGCGTTGACTTGCCGGAACCGGTATGTCCGATGATGCCGATGAACTGTCCGTCCTTAATCTCAAGGTTCACATCCTTTAACGCCTGAATCTGGTACGCGGTCTCCTCACTATATACAAAATTCACTTTATCTAAAATAATTGACATTTCTACTCTCCGATCTGTGCCACACGAAGAATCGCGTCCACAAGTTCCTGGCGGTGCAGCACACCGACGGGTACATCAATGCCGGACTGGCGCAGCAGATCTGCTAAAATCGTCACCTGCGGCACATCCAGTCTGTACTCCTTGAGTTTTCCCACCTGGGAGAACACTTCCCGCGGTGTTCCCTGCATGACGACTTTTCCCTGATCCATCACGATCACCTTGTCGGCGTCCACGACTTCCTCCATATAATGTGTGATCAAAATGATCGTCACGCCTTTTTTCCGGTTCAGTTCATGCGCCGTGCGGATGACTTCCTTCCGCCCGTTCGGATCAAGCATGGCAGTCGGCTCGTCGAGCACAATGCACTTCGGTTCCATCGCCATGACCCCGGCGATCGCCACGCGCTGCTTCTGTCCGCCGGAGAGCTTGTTCGGCGAATGGTGGCGGTACGAGAGCATCCCTACCGCACCAAGGCTTTCTTCCACGCGCTTCCAGATCTCATCCGTCGGCACGCCGATATTTTCCGGTCCGAAGCCGACATCCTCCTCCACGACGCTCGCAATGATCTGGTTGTCCGGATTCTGAAATACCATACCCGCAGTCTGACGCACCGCAAATGTATTCTCTTCCTTTGTGACATCCCTGCCATCCACCCAGAGCGAGCCTTCGCTCGGCAGAAGGAGCGCGTTAATGTGTTTTGCAAGCGTGGATTTGCCGGAACCATTGTGTCCTAAAATGGCAATAAAATCTCCCGCTTCCACATCCAGATCGACGTGGTCGAGCGCTGTGGAGATGGACTCCACATTGCCCTCCTCATCACGTCTGATATATTCATGAACCAACTGTCTTGCCTTGATAATTCCCATCTGTACCCTCTCTAATCTTCCCAGCGCAGCCGGTGCAGCTCGCCCTGCAGCTTCATGTGGTCAAACTCATTCTGCCGCAATGCCTCATACAGCACAATTGCAACCGAATTGGATAAATTGAGCGACCGCGTCTCGCCGATCATCGGAATCCGCACACAGGTGTCCGGATTGGCTTTTAAGATCTCCTCCGGAATCCCGGCGCTCTCTTTTCCAAACATAATATAGCAGTCCGGCTCATAGGATACCTCGGTGTATACATGTCTGCCCTTTGTCGTTGCCATATAAATTTTAGCACCCGGATTCTTCTCGCAGAAATCTTCCCAGTTGACATAGGTGGTCACATCCAGTTCGCTCCAGTAATCCATGCCCGCGCGCTTGATTGCTTTCTCATCCAGATGGAAGCCCAGCGGTTCGATCAGGTGCAGTCTTGTCCCTGTCGCCACGCACGTTCTGCCGATATTTCCGGTGTTTGCCGGAATCTCCGGCTCATATAATACAACATTCAGCTTTGCCATGTCAGTCTCCATTCGGGAGGAAACGCCCTCCTCCCTTTTTCTTATGATCTCTTGCGAAGATCTGTGATAAACGCCTCCATGCGGTTCATCGCCTTCTTCAGGTTATCCAGCGAGTAAGCATAGGAAATGCGCACAAATCCCTCTCCGCAGTCTCCGAACGCAGTGCCCGGGACAACGGCTAATTTCTGCTGATTGAGCAGCTTCGTCGCAAATTCTTCGGACGTCATTCCGAACTCCTTGATGCACGGGAACACGTAAAATGCGCCAAACGGCTCAAAACAGGACAATCCCATCTCTTTAAACCGGTGCAGCAGATAGCGGCGTCTGCCGTTATACTCCTCGCGCATGGCAGCCACATCCTCATCTCCGTTGCGCAGTGCCTCCACGCCCGCATACTGGCTGGTGGACGGCGCACACATAATCGCGAACTGATGAATCTTTAACATCTGCTCGATGATGATGCGCGGTCCGCACGCATACCCCAGACGCCAGCCTGTCATGGCATGGGATTTGGAGAAACCGTTGATCACGATCGTCCGGTCACGCATTCCCTGCAGGGAGGCAATCGTCACATGCCGCTCCAGATACGTCAGCTCCGAGTATATCTCGTCGCTAATGACATAAAGGTCGTGCTCTCTTACGATGTCCGCGATCTTTTCCAGATCTTTTTTCTCCATAATGGCGCCGGTCGGATTATTCGGGAACGGCATCACCAGAAGCTTGGTCTTCGGTGTGATGGCAGCCTCCAGCGCTTCCGGCGTCAGACGGAATTCATTCTCCGCCTTCAGCTCAATGATCACCGGAACGCCTCCTGCAAGCACGGCGCACGGCACGTAGGACACGTAGCTCGGCTGCGGGATTAAAACCTCATCTCCCGGATCAAGCATGGCGCGCATCGCCGCATCGATCGCCTCGCTGCCTCCGATCGTCACCATGATCTCATGATCCGGATCATAGGACACCCCGTAATGCCGGTCCAGATAATGGTCGATCTCCACTTTTAATTCCTTGAGTCCGGCATTGGATGTATAGTGTGTCTTTCCTTTTTCCAGGGAATAAATACCCTCGTCGCGGATATGCCACGGGGTATCAAAATCCGGCTCGCCGACACCCAGAGAGATCGCGTCCTTCATCTCATGGACGACGTCAAAGAACTTTCGGATACCAGACGGCTGGATCGTTGTGATTGTCTTATTTAACGGATCTCTCATCTTACATCTCTATCCTTTCATCTTTGGGCTGCTCTGCCATTACGGTTCCATGATCCTTATACTTCTTCAGGATGAAGTTGGTCTTCGTGCTGAGCACGGAATCCAGCGGGGAAAGCTTATCGGACACGAACTGTGAAACCTCGCGCAGGGTCTTTCCCTCGATCGTCACCATAAAATCAAAGCCTCCGGAGATGAGGTAAACGGAATTGACCTCCGGATAGTTGTAGATCCGCTCTGCCACCTTGTCAAAGCCCATGCCGCGCTGCGGTGTCACACGTACCTCGATTAGCGCAGTCACCTTCTCAATGCCCGCTTTGTCCCAATCGATCAGTGTGTGGTAGCCGCAGATAATGTGCTCCTCTTCCATTTTCTCAAGCTCATTCATAACCGTTGTCTCATCGACACCGAGCACAATGGCAAGCTCCTTTAAGTCAATCCGGCTATTCTTCTCTATAAATGTCAAAATCTTTTCACGCATCGCTTCTTCTCCTTTATATCGCCTTATATAATTCGTCCGCCTTCGGAGGCTCCAAAAATCTGCGCTCCTCCTCGTTCAAAAGGACGCGGTCGTTCCCCGCGGTTGCCTTTCCGATAATCGTGGCAGGGATTCCCGCCTTCTCCAGTTCTCTTACCAGCAGATTGCCATCCTCTGCCGCCATCAGCATACAGCCGCTGGAAATCAGCTGGTAGGGGTTGATTCCGAAAAATTCACAGACCTCAATGGTCTCCTGACGGACCGGTATCTTTTTCAAATCGATTTCAAGTCCGACGCCAGATGCTTCCGCCATTTCCCAGAGCGCACCGAATATTCCGCCCTCTGTGACGTCATGCATTGCACCAACGCCAGACTTGACGGCGACTGCGGCCTCTGATTGTACCGATATATAAGCATCCAGTGCTTTTGCCTTCTCGACAAAAGGCACCGAGAACTTTGTCTTTAGTTCTGTTTCTTTTTCCTTTGCGATAATGGAAGTTCCCTCAATTCCGATCCACTTTGTGACAAGAATATCCATACCCGGCCTCGCCCCTCCGGTCGAGATCAGACAGCCATCCTTCACTTTGCCGACACCGCAGACGGAGATCACCGGCTGATTGACCACCGCCGTCACTTCCGTGTGTCCCCCCATCACCTGGATCTTTGCCTTGGCGCAGGCTTCCTCCACCTGTGCCATCATGGCACGCAGTTCGGGCTCCTCCACGCTCTCCGGCAGCAGCACCGTGAGCAGCACGCCCACCGGCTCCGCCCCCGCGCTTGCCAGATCATTCACTGTAATCTGGATCGCAAGTGTCCCGATATCCTTCGCCGTTCCGGTGATCGGATCTGTGGACATCACGAGCGTCTCATCCTCCGCCAGCTTGATCGCAGCGCAGTCCTCTCCGACGCCGGCTCCTAAGACAACCTCGGGGCGTCTGGTATGTATTTGTTTGAATACGGAGCGCTTCAGTACGCTCTCCGGCAGTTTTCCGATCTTCATCTGTGTTCTCCCGTTTATTTACAGCTTAAGGCTGTCTCTTCTGAGGCAGCCTTAAACAATCTCTTATACTTTTATTCTCCGCCTGTGATCTGGCTCTCATCCACCGTTCCGGTAATCGCCTGCTCTTCCTGCGACGGCTGTTCTACCGGTGCCGGATTTAAGATTGCTGCCGCACTCGCCGCATAAGGTGCAACCGCCGCATTGATGGTTGCCTCATCCCCGGTCGCAAGCGCCGCGCCAATCACCGCAGACACATTCGGGTCTGCTGATGCCGTTCCCACGTTTACAATCTTCGGAGACGCCTTGTAGGTACTCTTATTAAAAATCTCCCGGCTCTCCTCCACACCGTCTACCGTGACAACTTTCCACAGTCTTGCCACATAGCCGATATGCTTGCCCTGCGCAGTCTTCATATAACCCGCCGGATCTCCGGTCGCCACATACTGCGTGCCCGGATCCTGCTCGGATACCACTTCACTCTCATAAGTCACAACGCGGTTCGATGGTCTCGTGTCGTGTCCGTAGATCTTAAAGGTAACATTCTTTCCCTCGGTGTACCCCTCAATATAAATCGGAATGTCCTGATTATTGACAAAACGCAGATCCTTGTAATCGCCTGCAATCGCCGCATCCATGGATGGCTTCACATAGCTTACGATCATGGAATGATTCGAGCGCTGCGTGATCTCAAGCTCCGCCAGAATGACTGCGTTGTACAAAGTCGTAGATACCTGGCACACACCGCCGCCGTAGGACTCAACCGTCTGACCATTCTCGTAGGCACCTGCCAGTTCGTATCCGTTTGCCGCATCCAGCGGTCCGATCGCTTCATAGACGGAAAATTCCTCGCCCGGATAAAGCAGTGTACCATTGATCTTGCTGGTTGCATTGGAGATGTTGTCGCAGCGGTTCTGACCGGAATCCTTGTAATTCGTCGTATAGCTTCCCATCATATCCGTGATCTGCTCCAGATCTTCCTCGCTGCCGCGCGGCTCCACCACTTCCGCCACGAGCTCGATCTCGGCGTTGCCACCGTCCCACTCACTGCTGATATAGTTCTCGATCGCCGCAATGGAATCCTCCACGTTGACCTCGATGCCCTGCTCGCCCTTAATGATCTTAAACGCACCGTTCTCACGAACCAGACCATTATCCACAGCCTCCTGGTTCAGCTGCGCCGCTTTCTCGGAAAGGATGGATGCCACCGCATCGGAATCCACATCCAGTGAGAGTGCAATCACTTTGTCCCCCTGCTGCAGATCCTTCTTGTCCTTGTACCGCTTGATGAGGTTGCCGCTTCTGCCGACATCTATCGCCTCGTCCACCACGTTTAAGTTGGAAAAGGATATTCCAAGATCAGCTGCCGTCACGGATACACTTTTATCGCCGGTCTTCAATGTCATCTCCGCCGAATCTGCGCTCTCCACGTACGCTTCTACCGCGCTGACCGCTTCTTCCTCCGTCATGCCGCCCACATAAATATTGCCGATATAGACACCGTCCTCAATCGTCTCCGTCTCCTGTGCCCTCATGGAAACCGGTGCCGCCAGCAATGCGTAAAGTGCCACTGCACCCCCAAACAATGTCAAAAAACCTGTTCCCTTTTTCATATTCTTCCCTCTGAAATATCTGTTCTCTGCTCTGCTAACGCCTGTTTTGCCAAGCATATACTCTGCTTCCGCTCATTATAGCCCATACGCGCCTTTCTTTTCAAGGTGCATAAACACGAATATGTTTGACTCACTCTGGGATTTTTAGTATATTTTACATGAAAGCAAAACGGCGGAATACACTTATAATAACGCTGCAAGCACCGTTGTCAGAAGCATGGCTGCCACAACCACAATGATGATTCCTGCAAGCAGTTTTTTATTCTTTTTTTTACCAAAATCGTACATTTCGTTCTACCACCTTTCCGTTCACGCCCTGGATACCGCGCGAACCTTTTACACTATACCACAAGAAGGGATGATTCTCATGATTTTTTTAGGACTTTTTATCTTTTTTGTATGTATGTTTGCTTATCTGCGCCATAAAAGCACCGCTGCCGAAGAAGCCGCTGCCGAGAGCTTCTGGAACCGCGAGAACGAAGCAAACCACACACGCCGCAAGGACATCAGCGGGCTTCCCTATATTACCATACCTCTTGCCGATTTTCCAATGGGTATCTATGACAATCCCGAATTAAAAAAATATGAGGAGACTCTCCAATCGCTTGCCGGACAGAAAATCTTAAACCTCGGCGGCAAGACCAACACCGATCTCAAGCTGGAGTACGGCGTTGCCAATCTGGAAACGCTCTGCGCCTGTGACGAGAACTACACCACCCTCTGCCGCACCATCTATGAGTACGCCGAATGTTTGAAAAAGCTCGGTCATGACGCGGAGGCAGTCCGGGTTCTCGAGTACGGCATCAGCTGCGGATCCGATCACAGTGGGAACTACCGGATGCTCGCAGACTATTATCTAAACGCCAGGGATTCCGACGCACTTGACCGTCTTCTCATCGCCGCGAGAGCACTGGAATCCCCCAGACAGAACGCCATCGTCGCCATGCTTGAGGAAAAAGTAAATGCTTAATCCCGGGGCATCCGCCCGTGCACGGCGATCCAGCGGTCAAGCAGTCTCGACGCCTCACTCCGCGTCATCTGCTCCGGGATCTCCGTCTCCGGGATGCCGTAATGCGCAGCATATTTCTTGAGGCCATCCATCTGACGCCCCGTTGCGGGCGTCTGTTTTTTTGTGCGGTAACAGAGCGCATACGGCAGAAACGCCTCCGGCTGTACCGTACCGTACTCCTGTTTTAATCTCTCCAGCACGATTCCGGTCGCCATCGCATCATCGAGCGCACGGTGCGCCCGCTCACGCCCGATCCCGAAATAGGTACACAAACTTTCCAGATCCTTTTTCTGCTCCGCCGGAAGAAAGCGCCTCGCCAGCTTTAAGGTATCCACAGCATTTCGCTCAAACGTCTGACCGTGGTTGACCGACCACTGTTTCAGAAAGCTTTAATCAAAAATCACATTCTGGCCGACCAGCACATCGTCCCCCAGGAATGTAAAAAATTCCTGCATCGCCTCTTCCGGTTCCCTGCCGTCTGCCGCCATCTCCGGCGTGATGCCCGTCAGTTCTACCACACGCTCTGACAATTCCCGCCCGCACTTTAAAATAGCGCCATACGTTTCCGTCTGTCTGCCGTCTCTGACGCGCACGGCTCCCACTTCCAGGATAGCATCCGTCTTCGCATTCAATCCCGTCATCTCAAGATCAATGACCACATAATCCTCTAACAATCTATTCTCCCCTCTTTCCGGTTATTCCCCGGAAGGCTCCAGATATTCATGCCGCGCCTGATGATCGAGCGGGTCCCTTCCGGTATAGTCAAATCTCACATAGACCGGATCTTCCAGCCTCTCCGGGAGCAATACAGTATCCTGCCTGCGGCCGGAAAACCGGTAGAAAAACCGCTCAATATGCGACTGCTTTCCATTTTTACCATACTGACGCGTCATCTGTTTCCATTCATTTGCATCTGCTGCCCACGCGGGTCTGCTTCCGAGATTCTCTCTTTCATACAGGTCATATACCAGACCCTCTCCAAGCACTGGGAGCACCCCCGGCCTACGCTCTTTTGCAAATTCCAGCAGGATCTCCGCCCTGCGCATCCTGGAATGACCCATTCCAAAATAACCGTGCTCCTCATAAAAAGTTCCCATTTCCGCAAACATGGCAAACGCACTCGCATACTGCGTCTCCAGAAGGCGGATTGCCGTAGCGTACTGTCCGCTGTTGTAATACACCTCGAGCATCTCTTCCACCTGCCGGATGCGAAGAATCTCCCCGAACTTAAGCCAGTTCGTCTTAAGCACCTCATACGGCGGTCTGCTGCGGTAGATGAGACCGTACTCTGCGGTATGCTCATACATATAGGAACCCTTTAACACTTTTAAGAATCCAAGCTGAAGCTGATTGGGCTTTAACGCGTAAATCTCATCAAACGAACGTGCAAACGTCTCATAGCCTTCATAGGGCAGACCTGCAATCAGATCCAGATGTTCGTGTATGTTTTCTTTTTCCTGGATGCTCCTTACAACCGTCTTCAGGCGGTCCAGCTGCATCGTCCGGTGGATCTCGGTGATCGTGGCGTCGTTCGTGGACTGCACGCCGATCTCCAGCTGGATCAGCCCCGGCCGCATCTGACCGATCAGTGCAATCTCCTCATCCGTCAGAAGATCCGCGGATATCTCAAAATGGAAGTTGGTCACACCATTGTCATGTTCGATTAAAAACTTCCAGATCTCCATTGCATGTTCATGCCGGCAGTTAAAGGTGCGGTCCACAAACTTCACCTGCGCGACTTTCTGCTCCAGGAAAAACGCCAGTTCTTTTTTTACCCGCTCCACATCCCGGAACCGCAGTGTCTTTTCCACCGAGGAAAGACAGTAACTGCACCGGAACGGACATCCTCTGCTCGATTCATAATAGATGATCCTGTTCTCAAAATCTTCAATATGATCATAGACAAACGGAATCGTGCTCAAATCAATAACAGGACGAAAATCATTTTGGATTACAGCTTTGTCCTTATTTCTATAAGCAATTCCCGGAATATCAGAAAAGAGTTCATCTCTTTTTACTCCGGAACAAAGCGCCCCTTTTTCTTCATGATAAACACGGAGCAGTTCCGCAAACGTCTCTTCCCCTTCTCCGCACATCACGCCTTCTACTTTCGGATACTGTTCCAGCACAGCCTTCGCATCGTAAGATACCTCAGGACCTCCAAGCCAGATTTTTGTATCCGGAAGAATCTTCGGCAGTTCTCTCAAAAGCTGTCCTACATATTCAATATTCCACAAATAGCAGGAAATTCCCAATAGGTCCGGTTTTCTCCTATATATATCCTGCAAGATCGCATCAAACGTCTGATTGATCGTATATTCCGCAACTTCGATTTCTTCCGTATAAGTTCGCGCATATGCTTTTAAGCTGTGGACGGCAAGATTTGAATGAATATATTTTGCATTTACTGCCGCTAATAGTACCTTCATAATTTCTCCTATCTCTTTTTCCAACAAAATTTATACTCTATAATAACACTAAAAATAATCCGCCGCAAAGAACTGTTACATTTTACTGTGATTTTGCGCTCTATTCATTGACATTTCTCTTAAAACCATGTAAAATTAAGACTCGTGCAGCCGGGGTGTTAGCGGTACCTTGTACCTGCAATCCGCTATAGCAGGGGTGATATTGCGCAGAGGGCAAAAGCCGGCAGGGCTGCCCCCGGTAAGTGACGTTGATGTCCGGGTCTCACGCGACGGGAACCTGTGAACCGTGTCAGGCCGGGAACGGAGCAGCACTAAGCA
>OKRW01002565.1_pt1 | contig 12926 bp, 10 predicted proteins | sample 1601151 | NCBI WGS metagenome assembly OKRW01 (sample SAMEA3541471, study PRJEB24748) | human gut metagenome | biome: human gut; feature: human-associated habitat; material: faeces | place: China | collected 2012 | reverse complement strand
GTCCTGGGAAAAGGCGAAATTCGAGGTTTCCAATCATAAATATACAGACCTTTCTGAACCTGGATACGGCATTGCAGTTTTGAACGATTGCAAATATGGCGTCAGCGTGGAAAATGGACGCATCTGGCTGTCGCTGCACAAAGGCGGCTGCCGTCCGGACTACAGAGGCGATAAAGGAATTCATGAATGCACTTATGCCTTGCTTCCGCATAACGGCGGCTTTGGCGCAGAAGCAGTCGTACAGCCTGCATACGAGCTGAACATTGCTCCGGTTGTTATGCCCGGCAGAAAAGAGCTGGAATCCTTCGCCACCGTGGATGCACCGAATGTTATCGTGGAGGCGATCAAGCCGATGGAGGATGGAAACGGCTATGGGCTGCGTCTCTATGAAGCGGAGGGAACTTCCGTGCGGACAAAGCTTCATCTGACAGAAACCGGCAAAAAAATCATGCTGACGAATCTGCTGGAAGAGGAAATCGAAACGCTTCCGGATGAAAAGGAAATTGCACTGGAATTTAAGCCATTTGAAATTAAGACGATTTGTGTATTGATGAAACAATAGAATGCACGCTCTGCGAGCATTCTATTGTCATGAATAATAACATACCGCCCGGCAGCTTTTGTAAGAAGAGTTGCCGGGCGGTATGTTTGTTATGGGAGACGAAGCATCTTGATGAAAAATGCTTCGCCTCTGCGATATGAGGGGAAAAACGGGCGCTGGAAAAGGTGGGGGAGCCAGCGCCCGACTGTCCAAAAGGTATTGGCAGATTAAGAAGCTTCCGACAGCAGGAGAATCATGCGAACCGGGAAGGCGCTGTCGTTGCCGTTTGCAGCATAATTGACTTCGAAACTCAAAGTCTGCGCATTGTCGGGCGTCATTACAATCTCTGACTGCGTGCCGTCAGTGTGAAGCGCAACCAGACGGTGTCCTGCAAGCAGGGAAGCCGGAACGGTAAAGCGCACGATGCCGGTCGGCTGTACTGCCCGGTGATGTTTGATCACTGCTGCGGACATAATGCCTACGCCGTTGTCAAGCGTGCCGATGCAGAGAACCGGCGATCCGGCAGGAAGCGTTCCGGTTACAGCCTGTGCGGAAACATCGGAAACCGGCGACAGGAAATCTTTGCCGTCTTTTTTACCGCATGCCGGGCAGAAAGAGAAGTTCGACAATCCTGCGGACGGAAGAGAGAGGGTAACCGAATGACAAAAGCTTTCTGTAGAGACAGCAGAGCTTTCGGTCTGTCTGAAACCGTTGGAAACAGAAGCAACAGGCTCAACTGCCGGAGCAGATTCCGGCACAAGGGTCGGCGTTTTTACCGTATTGAGCTTTACATTACTGCTTTTGCCATCGAGAATATCCGAGCCTTTTGTTCCGTTGATATTTGTATTTGCTCCAATAGAAATATCGATTGTGCTGGAAGCTGTACCGCCGCCAATGGCGATATCGGAAGAACCGTCGATATTGGAGACAGCCGCGTTGCCGGAAATTTCGATTTTACCGGTTCCGGTCGGTTCAGAAGAAGCTTCACCGATCAGGGGAGTTCTGGAAGTGCCGAATTTGGTGCCACTGCCGATTTTTACCTGGGCGTTATCTGTTATGGTAATGGTTCCGTTCATCGGGGCTTTGGCAGGGTTATAATCCGGATTGGCTTTTTCAGAAGCACCGATGGCAGGATTGCTGCAGGACGTGTTCTGGGAAAAACCGTTGGAGCCGATTGCGGTAACTTTGGAATTATCCTTTATTGTGATTGTTCCGCCGGAAAAGGTGCTGTCCCATCCACTGCCGATTCCGGCGGATGCGGAACCTCCGGAGGCAGTAACCTCAGCATTGCCGCCGATGATAATATCCCCGTTATAATCTCCTTTTTCTCCGCAGCCGATGCCGGGACCACACCAGGTGGCATCTGCGTTGACTTTTGCATTTCCATCAATGGTAATCGTGCCGGTAAAATTGCCTTTTTCGCCGGAACCGATAGCTGCAGAGCCGGTATCGGAAGGATTATAGTATTCTCTTGTTGCGGAGATTGTTACATCATCGGTGATGTGGATAGAACCGGTAAAATCTTCTTCTCCCTGTCCGGTGTCGCTGCTGTATCCATTGGAGCCGATTTTAGCGCCATCGGTCCAGCCGGATAGCGTGAGGGAACCGTCGCCGCGCAGGGTGAGATCACCATCGCTGACATGGATCATGGACGGGGAGGATTCGTCTTTGCGGTTAATCGTATTCGTACCGCGAACCGTGATGTCTGCCTTGGAGTCGCCTTTGACATCAATGGCAGATTCCTGGGAATGCTTCAGGTTGATGTCCTCAATCGTGATGTTCGCTGTCGCGTCATCGGAGGTTGTGATCGTAATGGTGCTGTCGGAAGCAACATCGGAATCCCGATTGGTAAAGGTCGGATCGTTATCTCCTATGGTATTGTTGTTCTGGGAAACGGTCTGCCCGCTCTCAGAAGCGCTCACGATGACGTCACCGTCTTCCATATACCAGGTGGCAGCATAGGCGGTCGATGAAAGAGAGCCGGAAAGAAGAGCGATCGTCAGAAAAAAGGCGGAAATTCTTTTCTTTTTCATAGGCAAAGTCTCCTTGGAATTGTTCTGTTTGGATGTAGGGCGAAAGGTGTGCCGTGTATCAGAGTTTTAGTCCTTTTGCCCAATGTTTCATTCTAATTAAATGATACTATAAGTCTCAAAAGAATAATAGCCGTTATTTTCTCAAAAAAACCAGTGAAATCAGACAACGGTTTGGTTTACTCGTGACATTTCCCAGTTTTTTCCCTTGACACGATGGAAAAAGTCGATATAATAAATTGAAAATGATTTTTAATTTCAAAATGAACCGCGGCGGTTTTGGATATCGCCGTGCGGGAGTATGCGCGGATGCCGCAGTGGTTCACAGGGGGAGAAAAATGGCAGAACGTGTCAGATACAGAACGAAGCAACAGGAGCTGATCCGAGATTGTCTGGAAAAACACAGCGACCGGTTTGTGACGGCGGAACAGTGTATGGACTGTCTCAAAGCCGAAGGAATTCACGTTGGACAGACGACGGTTTATCGGGCTCTCGAACGTCTCACAGAGGAGAACGCCGTGATCAAAATTCCGGCAGTGGACGGCGCAGGCGCGCAGTACCGCTATATCGGAGAATTGAGGCCGGGCAGCCCGGGGCGGCTTGTTTGCCTGCAGTGCGGGAAGATCATTCCTCTGGAATGCAACAAGCTCCATGGATTTTCCGAACATATCCTGAAAGAGCATGACTTTGCGCTGGATTCCTCGCATCTGATCTTTTACGGCTGCTGTCGGGAGTGCCGCAAATTCAGGGAAACACAGGAAGGACTGCAGGACAGAAATGAGGATGAATAGAAAAAAGAAATGCGGGAAGCATGCTGTGATTTCCGGCATCAGAATGCCGCAGCTGCGCTGCACACGGGTATCGGAAAGCGGCATCCTGCGTCGTGTGGCGTTGGCGCTCTGCGCGTGCTTACTGTTTACCACAGTGTTTGGCGGCTGCGGCACGGAAGCTTCTGACGAACCGGTGGATCCCAACAGGCTGCAGGTGATGGCGAGTTTTTATACGATGTACGATTTCGCACAGAAAATTGGCGGCGAGCACGTCCAGGTGACCTGCATGGTGCCGTCCGGTACAGAGCCCCACGACTGGGAGCCGTCCACAAAGGATATTACCCGGATGGAGCAGACGGACGTTTTTATCTATAACGGTGCTGGGATGGAGCACTGGGTTTCAGACGTTCTGGCGGGGCTTTCCAATAAAAAATTGATTTCTGTGGAAGCGTCGCAGGGAGTGAGCCTGCTGCGCAGTGCAGAGGAAGAGGAGAGCCATGACCACGAGGCTGTGCATGCCGATGAGGACGAAGAGGACCGTCATGACCATGGGATCGCGCATGCTGATGAGGACGGTCACGATCATGCGGATGAAGAAGACGCCGCTGTGAGCAATGCGACCGCGCATGAAGACGATGCCGTTGACCACACTGTTGTCGCCGCACCGGACGGTCATGACGCCCACGAGCACGGCGAGTATGACCCGCACGTCTGGCTGGACCCGATGAACGCAAAACAGGAAATGCAAAATATCTGCGAAGCGTTTTCTGAGGCGGATCCGGAGCATCGCGCAGACTATCAGGCAAATTATGAGAAATGGGAAAAACAGCTCGACGAGCTGGACAAAACCTATCAGACGACGCTGGAAAATCTGTCGGAGCGAAACATCGTTGTGGCGCATGAGGCGTATGGATATCTGTGCAGGCGTTATAACCTGACGCAGGTGAGCATCGAGGGCATGTCGCCGGATTCCGAACCCGACCCGGGACGGATGGCAGATATTATCGATTTTGTCCGGGCAAACAACGTCCGTGCGATTTTCTTTGAAGAGCTGTCCGGTTCGAGGACGGCGGAAACGGTAGCGGCGGAAACCGGCGTGAAGCTTTTGACCCTCAGCCCGCTGGAAGGCCTAAGCGACAGACAGGAAGAAACCGGCGGAGATTATTTTTCCGTCATGGAAGAAAATCTGCAGCAGCTGACAGAAGCTTTGCGGTAAGGAGCAGACATATGAATGCGATAGAAATCAAAAATCTGCACTTTTCCTATGGAAAGGAAAATGTGCTGGACGGCGTCAGCCTTTGCCTGAAAGAAGGGCGGCTGGCGATTCTCGCAGGAGAAAACGGGGCAGGAAAATCGACGCTTTTAAGGCTTTTATTAGGAGAGCTTCCGATCGGGGAAAGCCACAAAGGGGATCAAGAAGAAGGCAGCAGCGACGGCAGCATTGAGATTCTGGGGCAAGACATCCGACAGTTTAAGGATTGGTCGAGCATCAGCTATGTGCCGCAGAACGGGATGGGTGGCTGGAAGGATTTTCCGGCATCCGTGGAAGAAATCGTGCGCGCAAACTTATATAAGCAGATCGGATTGTTCCGGTTTGCGGGGAAAAAAGAGCGGCAGCAGGTAAAGGCTGCGCTGGCGCGGGTGGGCATGGAGGAATACCAGAACCGTTTGATCGGCAGACTTTCTGGCGGGCAGCAGCAGAGAGTGCTCCTGGCACGCGCCCTGGTCAACGAGCCAAAGCTTCTGATTCTGGATGAGCCGACGTCGGCATTGGATGAAAAAAATGCGTCACACTTTTACCGACTGCTCAAAAAAATCAATGCGGAGAAAAGGATCACCGTCCTGATGGTGACGCATGACCTCAAACGTGCATCGTCCTATGCAGATGATATCTGGGTGCTGGAGGACGGAAAGGTAAAACAGGAAGCTGGGAAAGGAGACGGGCAGGCATGAGAATTTTTGAGTATCTGTTTATGCAGCGGGCGTTTGTTGTCGGAATTTTGCTGGCGGCGGTTGTGCCCTGCGTCGGAATGGTCGTTGTCTGCAAACGTCTTTCCATGATCGGCGATGCACTTTCCCATACGTCGCTCGCCGGCGTCGCAGCAGGACTTTTGCTGGGTGTCAATCCGGTGGCGGGCGCAGCAGCAGCCTGTGTGGCAGCGTCCTTCGGCATTGAGGCGATCCGCAGAAAGCTTCCGCGCTATTCGGAAATGTCGATATCCATTATCATGTCAGCAGGAATCGGTCTGGCGGGTGTGCTGTCCGGCTTTGTGAAAAATTCGGCAAACTTCAACAGCTTTCTGTTCGGCAGCATTGTGGCGATCAGTGATGCTGAGATGATTTCAGTCATCGTGGTGTCTGTTGTGGTGCTTGTGTTATTTTTGCTTCTATATAAAGAGCTGTTTTATATTTCATTGGATGAAAGAAGCGCGCGGTTGGCGGGTGTGCCGGTTGGCGTCGTCAATTTTATCTTCACGATTATGATTGCAGTGACGGTTTCGGTTGCAGCACGGACAGTAGGCGCGTTGATGGTATCGTCGATGATGGTCGTTCCGGTAGCTTGTGCGATGCAGCTGGGAAAAAACTTTAAACAGACTGTATGGTACGCTGTCGGTTTGAACGTACTGTTCATGATTATCGGGCTGTTTGCGGCGTTTTATCTGGGTCTAAAGCCGGGCGGCACAATCGTTTTGGTGGGCGTTGCAGCACTTCTGATCATTTTTATCGGGAAACGGATTGTGTTCGGAAAGCAGGAATAAAGTCGTAATTGACACAGGAAAAAAAGCGTGCTACCATGTTTGCAGTCAATGATGACTAACAAAAGAAAGCTATGCCGTACGACAGGTAGTATAGACGTATCCTGCGCCGGTCGAAGGAGGAAACGAACATGATGAAAGCATCTGATGCAAAGAAAATCGGTTTATTTTTAGGAGGCGTATTGTTCGGAACAGCCGGAATCAAGATCCTTTCCAGCAAAGACGCGAAGAAAGCATACGTACAGTGTACCGCAGCAGCGCTTCGCGCAAAGGACAGCGTTATGAAGACCGTAACAACAGTTCAGGAAAACGCTGGCGATGTTCTGGCAGAAGCAAAGCAGATCAATGAAGACAGAGCTGCAGAAGAAGCGGAAGCTGAAGTAAAAGAAGAAGCCTGATTCAGGGCAGTGGGGGACGGAGCCGGAGACGGCGCCGTCCTTTTTGACGGAGTCCCGTTTTCTGAAAAAGCGCGAACCGTATCAGCGGAGGTGAGATAAGATTGAAAAATAAAATTTTCAATCGCGGGATTTGTGTCTGCGCGCACTTGACACAAACTCGACATGCGCAAAAAGCGTGCGCAGAAATGAGCGGAAAAAATGAACTTTAAAATCAAACACAAAATTCCCGGGCGAATCCGGGTGCATATGGGGCAGTCCAGAATGAGCTTTGACCAGGCGGACACCCTGCAGTATTTTCTGGAAGCACAGCCAGGTGTGACAAAAGCGACCGTATACGAGCAGACGCAGGATGCGGTGATCGAGTATGACGGCGAATTAAAAGAACTGATGGAGGCGCTGAAAAGCTTTCATTATGAAGACGTCCAGCTGCCGGATTCCGTCCGTTCCAGTTCGGGACGTGCGTTGAATGTAGAGTATAAAGAAAAACTGATCGGGCATGTGGCAAAACGGTTATTTACAAAATACATGCTTCCCTTACCGATCAGAAATGTGTATACTATATGGAAAGCTTTCCGTTATGTAAAAGAAGGCGTCCTATGCCTTTCCAAAGGAAAACTGGAAGTTCCGGTTCTGGATGCGACAGCGATTACCGTATCGATTCTGCGGCGGGACTGCTCGACGGCAGGATCGGTTATGTTCCTGCTTGGTCTGGGTGAAATCCTTGAGGAGTGGACACATAAAAAGTCTGTCGGCGATCTGGCGCGCAGCATGTCGTTAAATGTCGGCAAAGTGTGGATAAAGACCCGGGATCAGGAAATCCTTGTGGATTCTGCATCCGTTGTGCCGGGCGACCATATCGTGATCCATGTCGGCAACGTCATTCCGTTTGACGGCGTAGTGGCAGACGGCGAAGCGATGATCAACCAGGCTTCCATGACCGGTGAATCCGAGCCTGTCCGCAAGGAAAAGGGGGGATTCGTTTATGCCGGAACCGTTGTGGAAGAGGGCGAGCTGACGATTGAGGTCAAAGCGGTTTCCGGCTCGACACGCTACGAAAAGATCGTTACGATGATCGAGGATTCCGAGAAGCTCAAGTCCGCAGCAGAAGGACGTGCGGAGCATCTGGCGGACAGGCTGGTTCCCTATACCTTCCTTGGAACCGGTCTTACATGGCTGCTTACAAGAAATGTTACCAGAACGTTATCCGTACTGATGGTTGATTTTTCCTGCGCATTAAAGCTTGCGATGCCACTGACTGTCCTGACAGCGATCCGGGAAGCAAACGCAGCGAAGATCACCGTAAAGGGCGGAAAATATCTGGAAGCGTTTTCGGAGGCTTCCACCATCGTATTCGATAAGACCGGTACGCTGACCAAAGCGCAGCCTACACTGCATTCTGTTATCGCATTCGGTGAGGAAAAGGAAGACGATCTTTTGTGTCTGGCAGCATGTCTGGAGGAGCATTTTCCTCATTCGATGGCAAAGGCGGTTGTGCGCGCAGCGGCAGAGCGTAATCTGGAACATGAGGAAGTACATTCCAAGGTGGAATATATCGTTGCACATGGCATTGCCTCTTATGTTGGGGAAAAGCGTGTGGTGATCGGCAGCGCCCACTTTGTATTTGAAGATGAGAAGTGCCGGATCCGTCCGGAATACCAGCAGTGCTTCGATGAACTGCCGCTGCAGTATTCCCATCTGTATCTGGCAATTGACAACGTGCTGGAAGCAGTGCTCTGTATTGAGGATCCGGTGCGTGAAGAAGCAAAACAGATTATCCGCGAGCTGAAACGGGAAGGATTTACAAAAATCGTCATGATGACTGGCGACAGCGAGCGAACAGCAGCGGCGATCGCAAAACAGATCGGCGTGGACGAATACCATGCGGAAGTTCTGCCAGAGGACAAGGCGAACTTTGTCCAGCAGGAAAAAGAAGCCGGACGCAGGGTAGTCATGGTCGGCGACGGAATCAACGACTCCCCGGCGCTTTCTGCGGCGGATGTCGGTATTGCGATCAGCGACGGTTCGGAGCTTGCGCGGGAAATTGCGGATATTACAGTCGGTGCGGACAGCCTGCAGGAGCTGGTTTACCTGCGCCGCTTAAGCAAAGAAATGATGCGTCGGATTCATGTCAACTACCGTGCAATCCTTGGCATCAACGGCAGTTTAATTGCAGCCGGTGTGACCGGGCTGATTCAGCCTACGACATCCGCGCTGCTGCATAATACTACAACACTGGCCCTGAGCCTGAGAAGCATGAGCTGGAAAGTTCCGGGAGAGGCAGGGCAGGAATAAAAAGAACGGAGACAGAGAATGAAAAAGGCGATGATTGCCATGAGCGGCGGCGTAGATTCGAGCGTTGCGGCATGGCTGATGAAGCGGGACGGATATGATTGTATGGGCGTTACGATGCGCCTGTTTGCCGGAGAGGACAGCTGCGAACGAAAAGGGCATACCTGCTGTTCGTTAGATGACGTGGAGGACGCAAGAAGCGTTGCACGTCAGCTGGGCATTCCGTATTTCGTGTTCAATTTTACGGAAGATTTCGGCACACAGATCATGGACCGCTTTGTCTGTGCCTATGAAAACGGATTCACCCCGAATCCGTGTATCGACTGTAACCGTTATATGAAGTTCGAGAAGCTGATGAAGCGGGCAAAGGAGCTGGATTACGATTACGTTGTAACCGGACACTATGCCAGAATCGAAGAACAGGACGGAAAGTTCCTCCTGAAAAAAGCCATCGATGAAAAGAAAGACCAGAGCTATGTGCTCTACAGCCTGACGCAGGAGCAGCTTGCACATACGCTGTTCCCCCTGGGCGGCATGACGAAGCCGCAGATCCGGGAAATGGCGGAAGAACAGGGACTGATCAATGCGCGCAAGCATGACAGCCAGGATATCTGCTTTGTGCCGGACGGAGATTATGCCGGGTTTATTGAACGCTACACCGGAAGAAACTTCGAGCCGGGCAATTTCGTAGATCAGGAAGGACATGTGCTGGGGCAGCATAAGGGAATTATCTGCTATACGATCGGACAGCGCAAAGGGCTGGGACTAGCCCTGCAGGAGCCGATGTATGTGTGCAGGATCGATCCAAAGACCAATACGGTAGTCCTTGGACGCGACCGGGATCTGTGGTCAAAAGAGCTGACGGCGAAAGATTTCCACTGGATCAGCGGTGAGGTGCCGACGAGCACGCAGCGCATCAAAGCGAAAATCCGTTACCGTCACCAGGAGCAGTGGGCGAACGCAGAGATCACCGGACCGGACAGCATTCATCTGGTCTTTGACGAGCCCCAGAGGGCAATTACCTGCGGACAGTCGGTTGTACTTTATGATGGCGATGTTGTAGTGGGCGGAGGAACGATCAATGGATTATGTGGTTCTGGATCTGGAATGGAATCAGGCATCTGATAGCCGCGATGCCCGCAACAGACTGCTTACGTTTGAAATTATTGAGATCGGTGCGGTAAAATTAAACAGCCGGATGGAAATTGTGGATACCTTTGAGGAGCTGATCCGTCCGCAGGTTTATGATACCATGCACCATATTACGGAAAAGCTGATCGGCATCCATATGAAAGATCTCTCCGGATGTCGGACCTTTGATGTCGTGATGAAGGACTTTCTGGCGTGGTGTGGCGAGGATTTCATGTTCGGTACCTGGGGACCGCAGGATCTGACGGAGCTTCAGAAAAATATGCGGTTTTTCGGTATGGAGCCCCTTGGAAAAGGACCTGTCCGGTTCTATGATATTCAGAAGCTGTTTTCCATCGCCTACGAAGATCAGAAGGTGCGCAGGAGTCTGGAATATGCGGTAGATTATCTGCAGATTCCAAAGGATATTCCGTTTCACCGGGCGATCAGCGACGCGGTGTATACCGCACGGGTATTTCAGATGATCAAAGACCCGATTGCATTGCAGCGGGTTTCCTTCGACACGTTCCAGCTGCCGGAAAATCACCGCAGCGAGGTGCATGTCGTATTCGATAATTATGCAAAATATATTTCCCGACCGTTCCCGGATAAGGAGGCGTTGATGGCGGATAAAGAGGTTCTTTCCACCAGATGTTATCTGTGCCATCATAACCTTCGCAAAAAAGTCCGCTGGTTCTCGCCAAACGGCAAGCACTATTACAGCCTGTCGTGGTGCGATAAGCACGGTTGGATGAAAGGAAAAATCCGCGTGAAAAAAGCGGATGATGACATGGTTTACGCCGTCAAGACGACGAAGCTGGTCGGAGAGAAAGAGGTTGCCGCCCTGATGGAGAGAAAAGATCACATCCGCCAGCTGCGTAAGGAGCACAGACACCGCGAAGCGCAGGAAAAGCTCGGGAAACGGTGAGGCGGGACGCTGGCATCGGAGATACGCCGGGGAGTCCATATATTAAAATAATACGAAAAAAACGCCGCAGACCGGTTTCAAAAGAAATGGTCTGCGGCATTTTTGTGCATCCCGTCCTGTGTCTTACGCGAAGGGATCGGTGTAACGGTCGAAGTCGATGATTTCATCTTTGCGGCTGCGATGTCGTTTCATGATATCGCGGCGCTTGCGATTGCGGCTGTGTCCGATCAGAATGGAACGGATCACCAGAATGACGATCAGGATAACCGCGACAATGCTGACTGCAAGCAAAATTTTACGGACGTTTAAGAAAATAACATTTCCCCCCGGTGTGGAAACTGCGGTCGGAGAAGTTGTGGAAGCGACGGATTCAGACGCTGTAGTGCCAGCCTGCGCGCTCGTGGCGTCCTGTGTGCCGGAGGAACCGTTTGCACTGGAAACATTCGCATTGCCATCCGTGCCGGAGCTGTCTGTGCTGCTTTGCGCATTAGAAGCGCTGCTTTGTACGCTGTTCGCATCTGCCTTGGAAGAGCCATCCGCTGTTGCGATGGCTGCACTTTCCGTTTCAGAAACCGGTTCTGCATTGAAATCAAAGGGCGTTATGCTGGAAAAGAGGATCGGCGCGCTGCCGAGATCCTGACCTTCGTAGGAGTAGTGGATGACAGCTGCCTGTCCGTCCTTCAGATTATCATAGCTCAGTTCGGAATCCAGATCGGCAAAGGTGAGCGTATCCGGAAGGAGAACTTTCGCATCCGGGTCGATAGAAAGGATGTCGGACTGATTGAACGTATTTGCGAACAGGTCGCCGTTTTTTACCTGATAGGTGGTGTCTTCTTTGGATGCTGTAACAGAAGAAAAGTTGCTGAAACCGTAATCAAATAAGCTTATCGTATCCTTGAACTGCTGCGGGGACTCCTCCATCATAACGACGCAGATCAGCTTCAGCCCGTCTTTCTGGGCGCAGGAAACGAGGTTAGAGCGAGCGTTTGCGGTGTAGCCGGTCTTACTGCCGACGAGATATTCGTAAGCGTAGGTTTTACCGGGCAGCAACTTGTTTTTGCTGTTCGGAATCAGATCCTGTGACAGCGTTGCGCTCGCCGGGATTTTGTAGCTTACCGTGTCGGACATGCGGCAAAGCACATCATCGGAGAAAAACTTTTGCCCGATCAGAGCGAGGTCATGGGTGGAGGTATAGTGATTGTCATCATGCTTGCCATTGGTATTGACGAAATGGGAATCCGTGCAGCCAAGCTCCTTTGCGGTTTGGTTCATTAAATCTACAAACGCTTCCATACTGCCGCTGATATGTTCGCCGATGGCATTGCCGCATTCACTGCCGGAGCCCACCAGCAGACCGTAGAGGGACTGTTCCATCGTGATCGCTTCACCGGCTTTGATGCCGATGTTGGAATCACTTCGCCAGTCGATGCTGTGCACCGCGGTATCGGAATATTCGATCATCTCATTTAATTCGCTGTTCTGACGCGCGATATAGGCAGTCAGAATCTTGGTTGTGCTGGCGGGATAGAGCTTTTCGTGGATATTTTTGGCATAAAGGATTGCACCGCTGTCCGCATCCATCAAAATCGCGGAGCGAGCGTTGAGGATCGGACCCTCCGGCCAGTTTTTGATTTCGTTGCTCTCAACCGGGATCGAAAGGTTGGCCTCCGCCAGCGCCTGGTAATCGATGACCTCGGCGCGAGCCGTTAAAACAGCGCCACAAAACAGATTGGCGCCGACTCCAAGTGCTATCATAAAAGAAAAGAAGGATCTTTTCTGGAAAAATTTCATGTAATGTACCGTCCTTTATTGAAAGATAGTAACATCATACACTATTTCCAGGCAGATTTTAAGGGCAGAACAGCAAAATTCAAAATTTTTTAAAATTTATACTACAGTTCCCTCGTGGCATCCCGTGGGCAGAATTCCATGCTTGCATGAGAATTTGCCCACGGGATGCCACGAAGGGAGCGCCGCTTTATGAGCAAAAATGAGCTGCGAAGCAGCGGAAAGCGTCGAAGACGCGATTCGTGACAATAGAATGTTCGCGGAGCGTGCATTCTATTGTATTGCGAATGGCGCGGGT
>OKRW01002561.1_pt1 | contig 12930 bp, 10 predicted proteins | sample 1601151 | NCBI WGS metagenome assembly OKRW01 (sample SAMEA3541471, study PRJEB24748) | human gut metagenome | biome: human gut; feature: human-associated habitat; material: faeces | place: China | collected 2012 | reverse complement strand
TCGACCTTGTTGTTCGCGTCGATTTCCGCCATCATCTTTCTGATAGCGCGGGTGCTCATGCCCTGCTTGACATACTCAAAGTACTCATCGGACGGAATACCTCCGATGAACGTCTCGGTGTACTTGACCTTAACGCCGACCTTGGCGATGACGATGTTGATGACGAGCAGCGCTACGAGCGTTCCGAGGAACACATATGCGCCGACACCTATCGAACCGCTGAATATGTTGGGGAAGAACATGACGAGCTTCTTCGAGAAAAGGTCAAAACAAATTACAGAGGTCGTCGCGAGCACTATCATAATGCTGTTGAGGATAATGTTGCGGGACTTGCCATGCTTGGAGCAGGCCATCGTGAGCAAAATGAGGCTGACAAGGATGAGCACTGCCGTGAGCAGAACGGTCACGAGCGATATAAAGTAGAGCAGGAACGTGTTCCCGAAAAAGCTCGAGCCGATAAACTTGAACAGTGCGTCAAAGTCAAGCGCCGAGACGGTATTATAAATCGTTATGGCGTTGACGGACACGTTCTTCTCGAAGAACGGCCCCCAGAAGGAGACGTTCGCAAGAGGAAGCATAAGCGCTCCTATCGGCAGTATGCTGAGTATTATTCTGACTATTGTGAGTGGAGACCCGATAAACGAAGCCTTGAGTCTGTCAAGCTTCTTCTGGAATACGGCGTGTTCGCTCTCTGCCTTGTCGGCGTCCTCGAGCAGCCGCTCCTCCATTCCGTAGTAGATGAGATTGATGCCGCAGTGAGGGCAGGTGGGACGCCAATCCGAAACTTTAAGATGTGCGCCGCACTTCGGGCAATTAGCCATATCGTTTCCTCCAAACAGATTTTGTTGCCGCGAAATAACCCCTCGCGGCTTTGTTTGCGTACATTTCAATTAATTTTAACATAAAAAAAAGCAGAAATCAAGAAGAATTATACAGAAACTATAAAAATGTGTGAAAAAAATCATACACAATGTGCATCAGATAAACGCGCCGTCAATTCCTATAGTCTGACCCGTTATGAAGTCGGAGCCGTCGCCGGCGAGGAAGAGCATGAGCTGCGCCACCTCCTCGGGCGTGCCGAAGCGTCCCATCGGTGATTCTTCTTTCAGAAGCTCAAGCGTCTCGGAGCCCAAAGACGCATTCATGTCGGTATCTATAACGCCGGGGGCTATGCAGTTGACCTGAATGTTTGATGGGGCAAGCTCGCGTGCGAGCGCCTTTGTCAGCCCTATAAGCGCGGACTTCGCGGCGGAGTAGTGCACTTCGCAGGACGCGCCGGACACGCCCCACATGGATGAGACGTTGATTATTTTGCCGCTCTTGTCGTGCACCATGTCGGGCAGAGCCGCCTGGGTGCAGTTGAACGCGCCCTTGACGGTGACGCCCATCATGCGGTCGAAATCCTGCTCGGTGATGTCGCAGAACATCTTCTGCTGAGCTATTCCGGCATTGTTCACGAGCACGCCTATCGCGCCCAGCTCCCTGCGGGCGAAGTCCGTCATTTCGTCAACGTCGCCGCGCACGCTCACGTCGGCCTTGAAGCGAACCGCCCTGCCGCCCTGAGAGTTTATCTCCTCGCAGAGCTTTTCGGCAGCGTCCTTTGCGGTGCGGTAGTTTATCAAAACGCCGAAGCCGTTTTTTGCAAAGGCAAGAGCCGCCGCACGGCCTATGCCGCCGGCAGCTCCGGTTATTATCACGTTTTTGTTAATTACACTCATTTTACAAGCCCCGGAAATCCGCCGCCCGTGCCGTAAGTGGCAGATATGTCTGTGTAGCCCGCAGGCACCTTGAACAGGCTCTCGTCGACCTTTGAGGAGAACTTGATGTCGTCGCAGACGAGCACGCCCTCGCTGCTGAGTATCTCCATCTTGACGAGCTCATCGCCGTAGAAGTAGCATTTTATCGTGCTGTCGTTGCTCTTATATTCCTCGCAGATATATTTCTTGCCGTCAGCCTTGACCTCGGAGGTCTTGACATATTCCATGCCCTCGAAGTCTATCGCGGAAAGCGAGCCCATAGCCTCGTTGACGTCGCCCGCCTCGCTTGCGTCAAGGGCGAGATACATTCTGGCCTCGGGGAACACCATATAGAACTTCTGACCGTCCGAAATAAACGACATTGTCATGGCCACGCCGTTGCCCAAGGGAGCCTTCATGCTCATATAGGCTTTTTTGCCTGATTTGACCATCGTCAGGGGCACATTGACGGAGGCGCCCTGCATATTGGAGGAGCAGGTCGCGGTCATGGTGTAGGAATCGCGCTTCGAGTTCTTCTGGAAATAGGTGTAGAAGCGGGTCTTTTTGATGTCCTTCTTCGCGCCGTTGTCCTTTATCTCATGACCCTTCGGCATTGTCACGGGCTCGGTGGCCTCGGTTGTATCGGCGGAGGAGGGGTCGGTTGAATCAAGACCGCTGAGGGCGCTCATTATGTCCTCAAGGCTCGAGGTGGTGCCCTCCGTGGTGTCGGGGGCGGTGGTGTCCGAGCTGCCGTCCTTGTTTTTGCAGGCAGCAAAGCTCAGCATGAGCACAAGACACATGAGAATACAGAGAATAGCCTTTTTCATTTTTATCATCATCCCTTTGAGAATATTTTTTGATATTCGGTTTGCTTTTTATGCCTTATCAATAGAATACAGTATATTGCGGATAAAATCAAGGGTATCGCCAAAATATGAACGAACTAAGTACGGGCGCGCGGTTGACTTTTGAGAGCGAAAAAAGTAAAATTACATCAGGAATATCTTTTTGTCAATCGTTATATTTATCGGAGGTGGACTCATGGATATAGATATCTCTCTCATATTCGGCGATGCGGCGCGGTGGATAATGCCCGTGCTCGCGCTGCTTGTCGCGGCGTTCTGCGTGCCCTCTCTGCTGAAGGGCAACAAGAAGATAGGCGTCACCGGATATCTTGTCAACGAGGCAAACGGCGACCGCCTGCCGCTGTCGGGCTATGAGGTGTCCGTCGGGCGGAGCAAGGCCTGCGATATCGTGCTGGGCTACAGTACCGTCTCGCGCTTTCATGCGGTGCTTTCAAAGCATAAAAATGTCTGGCGCGTGGCCGATACGCGCTCAAAGACGGGCACATATATAAACGCCGAAAAGATAGACAAGCCCCGAGCCCTTGCGGACGGGGACACGATAGTTTTCGGCAACGCGGTGTTTGTATTTGTGGAGAACTCGGCCATAGAGCCCGAGCGGGCTCCCGAAGCGGTCGGCGAGCAGGAGAACGCCGAATATACCGCGTCCGAGGATGTTCACGCGGACTATATAATAGACGAAAAGACCGGCAGCGCGTATAGAATAGACGGCCTTATAACCTGCATGATAGGCAGCGGCGACGACGTGCAGATAAAGCTCAAGAGGCAGAATGTCTCGGCGCGCCACGCCATGCTTGTGTTCGACGACGGAACGGGCAAATGGAGCGTTACGGATATGGATTCCGCCTACGGCACTCTGCTCAACGGCAGACCCGTCAGGCGCATGACGCAGCTTAACGACGGCGACACCATCAATATCTGCGGCAGCACGCTCACATTCAGATCAACGGGGGAGGCGAGCGCATGAAAAAGGCAATGAAGAGAACAAAATGGTGGCTCCCCGCGCTGATTTTACTCACGCTGTTTCAGATAATTTCAATGGCTCAGGTCGTCTTTGACGGCAACGGCGCTCCGGATACGGAATGTCTCATCTTCTTCGGCGCGTATCTCGCCGTCGAGTGGGTGTATTTTGTTGCGATGTCGATAGCGCGAAAGCGTGCCGACCCCGCGCTCGAAATGATGGCGTTTTTCCTGACCGGCATAGGGCTTGTCACGGTTGCCGGAGCGAACAAGGAGCTTCTCAAGACGCAGTTTATAGCGGATATGCTCGGCATATTCTGCTATGTTGCCCTGCTCTGGCTCATATCGAATGTCGACAGAGCCATGTTTATGAGAACGCCCATGGCCGTGGCGGCGGTGGGGCTGCTCGTCCTGACGCTCATTCTTGCGCGCAACATAAAGGGCGCTTTCAACTGGCTCAGTATCGGCGGGATGTCGATTCAGCCCTCGGAGTTTGTAAAGGTCGCGTTTGTCTTTGTCGGCGCGGCGACTCTCGAAAAGCTTCAGACAACGCGCTCGCTTACAAAATATATAATCTTCTGCGTCGTGTGCGTGGCTCTGCTCTTCCTCATGCGCGACCTCGGCGCGGCGCTTATATTCTTCGTCACGTTCATAGTCCTCGCCTTTATGCGCTCGGGCGACTTCCGCACGATAGTGCTACTGTGCGTCGGCGCGGCAATGGCGGCGGGACTCGTGGTGCTTATCCGCTCCGATTTTGTCATGGCTCGCTTCGCAACCTACCGCCATGTCTGGGACGATATGTACGGCAAGGGCTATCAGCAGACGCGCGTGCTCATTTACAGCGTCAGCGGCGGCCTGCTCGGAGTCGGAATAGGGGACGGAAAGCTGAAAGAAGTCCCCGCGGCGACGGAGGATCTGGTGTTCGGCATGATCTGCGAGGAGTGGGGTATCATCATCGGCATCCTGGTTATCCTCTGCATTATGTTCATAGCGTTCCACAGCATCCGCTGCGCGAGCGGCGCACGCTCGGCGTTCTACGCCATATCGGGTATAGCGGCCGGCTGCCTCATGCTCTTCCAGACGGGACTCAATGTTTTCGGCGTCACGGATCTTCTGCCCCTGACCGGCGTCACTCTCCCGTTTATCAGCCGAGGCGGTTCGAGCGCGATATGCTGCTGGGCGCTGATAGCGTTTATAAAGGCGGCGGATAACCGCACCTGGATAGGCTCGAAATATTATCTCGAGGCCGAGGCCTGAGCCGCAGAAAGGACTGATTAAATGAAAGGCATAGCAAGACGCTCAAAGCTCATGTTTGCGCTCGTGGCACTTTTCCTTGCGGGCGTGATAGTCCTTGCGGCGACCTTCGGCATCAACGCCGAAGCATGGGTGTTCAAGCGCGCCAATAAGCATATATATTCATCGGGTCAGATAGTTGCGGCGGGTACCATCTATGACCGCAACGGCAAGGTGCTGGCTCAGACGGTAGACGGCGAGAGAAAATATAACTCGAGCAGCACCGTGCGCCGCGCCACTCTCCACGCGGTCGGCGACCTCGAGGGCTTTATCTCAACCGGAGCGCACAGCGCGTTCCGCGGCGAGCTCACGGGCTACAGCTTCTTAAACGGTGTATACGACCTGAAGAGAAACGGAGCGGGCAACGACATAACCCTGACTATAGACGCCGACCTCTGTGTCACGGCGTATAACGCCTTGAACGGCAGAAAGGGCGCGGTGGGCGTATATAACTACAAGACGGGTGAGATTCTCTGCATGGTCTCGACTCCGACCTATGACCCGTATTACAAGCCCACCGATATCGACAGCGACACCACGGGAAAATACGAGGCGATATATCTGAACCGCTTCCTTTCCGGCGTGTTCACTCCCGGCTCGACCTTTAAGATAGTCACGGCGATAAGCGCTATAGAAAATATACCCGATATAAATTCGCGCACCTTTACCTGCACCGGTCAGTACAAGACCTCGACGGGTATCGTCAAGTGCAACTCCGTCCACGGAAAGGTCAATTTCCAGCAGGCGCTGAGCAAATCCTGCAACAGCACCTTCGCCTGCATTGCCGAGGAGCTCGGCAACGACGCGCTGACAAAGACCGCCGAGCAGGTCGGCTTCAACAAGCGCATAACGGTAGACGGAATAAATGTCACCAAGAGCTATTTCACCCTCAAGGATGCGGTCAGCGTCGACCGCGGCTGGGCGGGCATAGGTCAGTATCAGACTCTTGCCAATCCCTGCCAGATGCTCACCATGATGGGTGCTATAGCAAACGGCGGCAGCGCACCCGCACCCAAGCTCCTGAAAAATAACAGCTCCTTCGGTTCGCTTACTGCGCCAACGCTCAAATATCTCGATTCGAGCGTTGCGAACACAATAAAAAATATGCTCAGAACAAACGTCACTACTCACTACGGCGAGGGCAGGTTCCCCGGGCTTCAGCTCGGCGGAAAGACCGGCACCGCGCAGGTCTCGGACGGCGAGCCTCACTCATGGTTTGTCGCGTTCTCCGAGCGCGAGGATCTCCCGCTGGCAGTCGTTGTCGTTGTCGAGCACGGCGGCGAGGGTATCAGCGCGGCGGCGCCCATAGCTAATAAAGTCATGCAGGCCGCGGCGAAGAAGGGCGTAAATTAAAAAAATAAAACTTCGGCGTCCACGCAGAGCTGCGCGGGCGCCGATTTGTATGAACAATATCATGATGGCGAAAATTATACGAAAAAAATTTTTTGAAAATAGTTGACATTAAGAAAATAATATTGTAGAATATAATTGCCGAAGGAGAATCGGTAATAAAAATTCTAAGGAGGCTTTCAAATGAAAAAGATCGTAAGTATGTTAATGGCTCTGTTGCTGTGTGCTTCATTTGCCCTATGCGCAAGTGCCGAAACCTCAAAATACGGCGGGGTGGCGGCAGATGAAACCGTTTATGCCGAAGGAAAAGATATCGTAATCGGCGAAGTAATGGACTTGTGTGACGGATATACCTGCGTGGTTATTGAAGGCCGCGGCGAAAATGGGGAAGCCGAACCTTTGTCTATTACCGATAAAACAAAGACAAAAACATTTATCAACAATATCAGAGATAAAAACGGAACGTTTATCTGCACTTTGCAGGTTGTTGTGAAGGGAATGTATTCTCCGGCAGACAGAACTTCCGAAATAACAAGCCTGAATTACACATGCTCCGGAATCAATTCGAACCTTATGTCGATTTCAGATAACGTGAGTGGAAATACCGCCGTACTGAGACTGTATTATTTGGGCAAATATATCGGAAAACTCAACTACAGAATATATTATAACGGCAATATCGAACAGAGCTGATTTTTTATCTATCGGCTTCGGGGCTTTCTCTTTCGGGGAAGCCCCGATTTTTATTTTATCTCCGCTCCGGTGTAGTAGTGTTTGATTATCTCCTGCCAGTCCGAGCCCTGGCGCGCCATGTAGTCCGCGCCGTATTGGCTCATGCCGACCCCGTGCCCGTAGCCGCGAACGGTTATTTTAAATTCACCGTCCGAGCATTTTATCTCAAAGCACGCGCTGCACAGCCCCAATATTTCGCGCACCTGTGCGCCCGTGAATTCTTTTTTGCCTATGACGGCGAGAGAGATATAACCGCTGTCCGTTTTCTTTATTTCGCCTACCCATTTTTTGCAGTCGCCGCCGAGCTCCGCGCCCGAGCCCGCGAACGCCTTTTTGAATTCGTCCTCTGTCAGCGTCAGCGCCGAGGAGTAATCGGGCGAGAGCTTGTCGCCCGCGCTCGTGACGCTCTTTAGGTAAGGGACATCCTTGCCCCAGACCTCCTCTGCTGAAAAGGTCTGTCCGCAGCTTATCGCGTGGAACGCCGCGGTTATTGTTTCTCCGTCATAGGTTATCACCTTGCCGAAAACGTCCTTGACCGCCTCCTCGATTTTCTTTTCGTAGGTATCGTATTTGTCGCCCCATTTTTCTTTTCGCGCCGCCGCATCCAAATAGCCCTGATGCACGGCGCTGTCGTCGGTTATGTCTGCGCCGCCGAGCGAGGGGTCGGGACTTGAACGCTTCTTTACTGCATATGTATAGCATACGGCGGCCTGCGCGCGCAGAGCCTGCGAGTGATAGGCGGGCGGCATCTCCGCCGCTACCGCGCCGACGACATACTCGAACATATCGATTTCGTTTATCTTCTTTGTCGACGACGAGAGAACGAGTATCGATTCTCCGCCGTCCTGCGAGTCCGCTTTCGTAATTTTGACGGTGCCGCTTTTTTCTTCTTTTGCCCCTCCCGTTGCGGCGAGCGGGCAGATGAACATAACCGCGACCAAAATAATTAAAATAAATCCCGTATTTTTCAAAGCTTTTTACCTCCCGACCCTCGGCAAACTTGACTTTTAGTGCCGTTTTGGTGTAAAATTATACTCTAATACATTATTTATAGACAGAACAGGAAAGGAGTCTAACGCATGACAGATTATATATCCTCTATCGATCAGGATTCCCTTAACAGCTTATGCGAAGAAATAGGCAAGTATAACAAGATAAACCCTGCCTATTTTGACCGTTTTCAGGTCAAGCGCGGTCTGAGAAATTCGGACGGTACCGGAGTTATGGCGGGACTTACAAAGATATGTAACGTCCAGGGCTACTATGTCAGCGACGGCGAGCGCGTCCCGATAGACGGCAGACTTATCTACCGAGGAATCGACGTGCGCGAAATAATCAGCGGCTGCGAGCAGGAGGGACGCTTCGGCTTTGAGGAGGTCGTATGGCTGCTCCTTTTCGGAACTCTGCCTTCAAAAAGACGCCTTGAAATATTCAAAAACGTCCTCGCCGAGAGCCGCGAGCTCCCCAACGAGTTCATTGAGGACATGATAATGAAGGCCCCCTCGCACAATATCATGAACAAGCTTTCGAGAAGCGTGCTTGCGCTTTATTCATATGACGAGAACCCGGATGACACCTCGGTCGAGAACGTCCTTCGCCAGTCGATTCAGCTGCTCGCGCAGGTGCCCATGATAATGAGCTACGCCTATCAGGTCAAGCGCCGCAACTTCTACCACGAGAGTATGTATCTCCACCCGGTAGATAAGACGCTGAGCACCGCGGAATCGGTTCTCTACTCGATAAGAGCGGACAAAAAGTTCACCCCCGAGGAGGCGCATATGCTTGACATCTGCCTCATGCTTCACGCGGAGCACGGCGGCGGCAACAACTCGACCTTCGCCACCCGTGTGCTCACCTCGAGCGGCACGGACACATATTCCGCTATCTCTGCGGGCATCGGCTCGCTCAAGGGACCCAAGCACGGCGGCGCGAATATAAAAGTCGCCGAGATGGTCGAATATATCAAGCAGGGCGTCGAGGACATTACCGACGCCGATCAGGTTGCCGATTTTCTCAAAAAGATACTCAGGAAAGAGGCGGGCGACGGCTCGGGACTCATCTACGGTATGGGTCACGCGGTCTACACCCTCTCCGACCCCCGCGCCGTTATACTCAAGGAACACGCCAGAAAATTTGCGGAGAATACCGAGCTCGAGGACGAGTTCAAGCTCCTTGAACTTATCGAGACGCTTACTCCGAATATACTCGAGGAGCTGCGCGGAGACAAAAAGGTTATGTGTGCAAACGTCGACCTCTATTCGGGTCTTGTCTATAAGCTGCTCGGCATTCCCGAGGATCTGTTCACCCCGCTGTTCACCGTTGCCCGCGTTGCGGGTTGGTCGGCGCACAGAATGGAGGAGCTGATGACCGGCGGCAAGATAATCCGCCCGGCATACAAGAGCGTGTGCGCCCAGCGCAAATATGTAAAGCTCGACGAAAGACTTGACAGTTATCCCGGCGAGCTCAAGTATATCCCCAGCGACGAGCGCGCCTGATAAAGATAAAATTAATTTTTAGGACTTGATACAATGCCGAAAAACAAAAAGGTCTCAATGCTTAAAACCATGCTGCTGGCTCTCACAGCGGTGCTTCTGGTGCTTGTTCCGGTGCGCTGCTATCAGTTTGCCTCCGGTCTGCTCGAGCCCGGAACGGGCTTCTATAAAGGCGGCAGCCCGAGCATATGGGTGTCGTATATCCTGCTTGCCGCAGCCTCGGCAGCGTTTTTGATTATCGCGATAGTAAACAGGAAAAAGATATCCTATTCTACCGAGAAGTTCGGCTCAACAGGGCTCGCAATAGCGGCTTTTATGTTCGCTCTGACGCTGATAATAGACGCCGTTATGCAGTATAAAACCGTCTTTGATACGGCTACGGACAGCGCCATTATGTACGGCACGGAGTCGGTTCAGTATCTCAAAACGGGACTTGTTTCGAGGGGGCTCGAGGGCTTCTGCGCCATTGTGTCGGCGGTGTTCTTCGTCCTCTTCGGCTACGGGCATTTAAAGGGCAAGTCAAACGCTTCGGAATCGAAGCTTATGGCGCTGTTCCCCGTGCTCTGGTGCATATTCAGGCTCATGCACCGCTTCATGCGCACCATAAACTTCCTCAACGTCTCCGAGCTTCTCTATGAGCTGTTCATGTGCGTGTTTCTCATGGCGTTTCTCATGGCGTTCTCCCAGCTCAACTCCAAGGTCGGGAACGACAAGTTTGACTGGAAGCTCGTCGGCTACGGACTGCCTGCCATGCTGTTTTCCGTGCTCTGCTTCCTGCCGCGGTTTATAATGACCCTTGTCGGCAAGAGCTATGTGCTCTGCAGCCAGTCGCCCATAGAGTGGTGCGACCTCGGCGCGGCGGTGTTTATCTGCGCGCTGCTTCTGACGAGACTCACCTTCGGCGAGAAAGACACACAGACCGCCGCGGCGGACGAAAATACAGAGAGCTGATGTTTTTAGATAATTTTCTGATAGCTGCCGAGCAGGTGGCGATACTGTATATCCTTGTCGCCGTCGGCTTTATAGCCGACAGGACAAAGCTGTTCACGGAGAAGGCGGCTCGCCTCTGCACGGACTTGATGTTCTATATCATAACCCCCGCAAAGATAGTGCAGTCGTTTATCTCCATGGAGTTCAGCCGCGAGTCGGCTACGCGCCTTGCGATAGCCGCGGCGTGCGGCGCAGGGATACACCTGATAGGCGTGGCGGTCAGCTCCGCCGTGTTCAACAAATCGCCTATAGGCAAGGCGGCTATATTCAAATATTCGAGCGTCTACGGCAACTGCGGGTATATGGCTCTGCCGCTCGCCTATGCCGTGCTCGGCGACGAGGGCGTGTTCTACGGCTCGGTCGTCATAATGATGTTCCACCTGTTCTCTTTTACCCACGGCATCTGGATGATGTCGCGCTCCGAGACGGGCGAAAAGACGAAGTTCAACGTCAAGAATATCCTTATAAACCCGGGCACCATCTCGCTCGTTATCGGCCTGCCGCTGTATCTGCTGAAAATTAATCTGCCCAATGTAATAGGCGCGCCTATAGACTATTTGGCGGCGCTCAACACGCCTGTGGCGATGCTGATTTTCGGCACATATCTCTCGAACGCAAAGATAAAATCCGCGCTCAGGGAGTGGAGGATACTCTGCGTAGCGCTGATAAAGCTCGGGGTGATACCGCTTGTCTGCCTCGGCGTTTTCAGGCTCTGCGGCATAACGGGAGCGCTGCTGACCGCCATGATAATCGCGGCGAGCGCACCGCCCGCAAACATAACGGTCGTCTTTGCGGCGAAGTACAACAAGGATACGGGACTTGCGTCCCAGACGGTCGCAATAGTCAGCTTTATTTCGATAGTGACCATGCCGCTGTGGATAGGGCTTGCAAGTACAATGTAAAAAGAATCAAAAAAATGTGTTGAACCCCAAGACTCCGTTGGAGGAGCCTCGGGGTTTATTTTTATAGCGCGGCAAAAATAATTATTTCTAACTCCGATTTCACGAAAGCGCCACGATAAAAGCCGTTGTTCTCCCGCCTCAACTTTAGGCGTGGGAGCCAGGAGTTTTCGCATTTTCGTTTGTTCCGCTCGCCGTATTTCGAAATCAGCATAGTTCATAGCCCATATTACCTGTTTTCCGTTACCCGAACACCCGAAATTCAAAAAAATTGAAAAAATTTTAAAAAATATGTCTTGAACACTTGAAAAAGTCAAAAAACAATGATATACTTTGTATAATAGTAATGTAAATTGAGTTATTGCACTTATTTTAAAAAACACCGAGGTGACAAAAACAGGAAATGCGAGGACGCGACAATGACGATGCATACGAGGACAGATACGTTTTTTGAGCGGTGCGTTACCGCTTTTTTGTCACGCCTTGATTTTTTAGGTTCGCCCGGCAATTTAACAGTTTTATCATGCTTTAAGGCAGAGCGCGTTTGCGTTCTGCCTTTTTTTTGTACCCCTGTGACGGAAAGGCTCGCGGTTTTGCCCGCAGCAAGGCGCAAGGACGCAGGCTCGGAAGAATAATTTGCCTTTGATTTCGCGGTTGAAAAGTTCTTAGATTGAGGAGGTGCTTTGCCGATTTCGTTTTGACTGCGGTTTATATAGAGGGCTGTGTCAATAACCCTAATATGCGGGTGAGACATCGAAACAATGAATTGCTAAAAGGCAAGAAGAAACATATTTTGAGAGGTGATATTTATGAAGAAGAGAAAAGTCGGCAAGATGGTGTCGCTGCTCGTTGTCACAATACTTGTTGCAACGGCAATGATTCCTGCTGCCGGTGTGCTTGCGGAAAGCATTGAGGCCGCAGCTAATCGAAATGCTGTGATATCGGTAACAAATCTTGATGCCCTGCACGCACACATTAAAAGTGCGACCAACGCGAACGGATATTCCGACAAAAAGCCAATCCAGCTCAGGCTTGATGCGGATATCGAGATTCCGCTGTTCTATTGCCTTGTCGTGAAGGGCACCGACAAATACACAACCGAAGCCCAGGGCGGCATCTCGATTCTGGCGAGAGCCTGGATAGGCTATGCGGCGGGAGATTTTCGCGTTGACGGTATACCGAGAAGCTATGACAATACCGTCATCACGATTCCCGAGGGAGCATATGTTTCGCTTGACCTCAACGGTCATGCCCTGAAGATGAGCGATGACTACAAGACCCGCGGCAATGGGCTTGACGGAAAAATCCCGGACCCAGAGGATACCTCTAAGCCGCTGACGGCAAGCGGCAGCGCCAACAGCAAATTCCCGATAGGCAAGATTATCGACGCCACTCAGACGGCTTCGGTCATTACCGTTAAAGGACAGCTTACCGTCAAGGACACATCAAGCGGTCAGACGGGCTCCATTTCCGGCGGAACGGGAAGCTATCTTGACGCTTTCGGTCTTGACAACGGTCATGACGGCAGACTCCCGTATAAAACCGGCGATGGAAAATCCGTATATGCTTTAAAGGTCAGAGACAATGTGCGAACATTGAGACTTGAAAAGGCTCC
>OKRW01002556.1_pt1 | contig 12946 bp, 6 predicted proteins | sample 1601151 | NCBI WGS metagenome assembly OKRW01 (sample SAMEA3541471, study PRJEB24748) | human gut metagenome | biome: human gut; feature: human-associated habitat; material: faeces | place: China | collected 2012 | reverse complement strand
ACGGCGTTTGCAATAGAATGGGGAAAATGTTCCTCTAAACAGGCCGCAAGGCGCATGCCGTTCTATGCCGCGATCTTTGTGGCGCTGATGCTGGTAGCCTATGTGCCTTGGTTCTCCATGGCGCTGCCCACCCTGTTCGGCGCAGTCTGATAATGTGAAAAGGAGCAAGTTTTCATGGTTTATTCAGTCACCAAGTATGGCGCTGTCGGCGATGGCGCAACCAATGATGCCGCTGCAATCCAGTCTGCCATTGATGCCTGCAACGCAGCAGGCGGCGGCCGCGTTGTACTGGAGGGCGGTCATACCTACTATTCCAGTTCTATCGAGCTGAAAAGCAACGTAGAGCTGCATCTGGAACAGGGCGCCCTTCTGAAAGCGCACTCCGATATCTCCACCTATTTCAACCCCAACGGCGATGATGCTTCCGTGGCAGCAGTTTCCGGCGCAAAGGCCGTGGATCGTCCGGTGGCAAAGCCGGCCTACACCTTTATTCACGCCAAGGATGCAGACAACTTCTCCATCACGGGTCAGGGCGCAGTGGACGGCAATGTTTATGCCTTTATGAAGCGGGCAAGCCGTTACTACTTCAACGGTGATTTCTACCCCCGTCCCACCATGGTGTATGTGGAGCACTGCAACCACATCTCGTTCCATGACGTGACACTGCAGAACTCTCCGTTCTGGACGCTGCACCCTGCCGGATGCAACGATGTGCTGATCTCCAGCATCCGGGTGCTGAACCCGCTGGACTGCACCAACTCCGATGGTATCGATCCGGATCACTCCACCAATGTGCGGATCATCGGCTGCCATGTCCAGTGTGCAGATGACTGCATCTGCCTCAAGACCACAGCAGGCAACAACGAGTACGGCCCCACCAAGAACGTCATCATCTCCAACTGCACGCTGACCTCTACCAGTGCCGCGATCAAGATCGGCACAGAGGGCGTGGCAGATTTCGAGAATATTCTGGTGGACAACTGCATCATCACCGGAACCAACCGGGGTCTGTCTATCCAGATCCGTGACGGCGGCTGTGTGCGGAACGTGAGCTTCTCCAACATCATGATCGAGACCCGCCGCTTTGCCGAGTGCTGGTGGGGCTGCGCGGAGCCTATCGTGATGACGACCCACGACCGGAACGCCAACACCCACAGCGGCAGCATCGAGAATGTCCGCTTCTTCAACGTCACCTGCAAGGGTGAGAACGGTGTGTTCCTCTCCGGCAACGAGGAGAATCACATCAAGAACGTTCTGTTTGAAAATGTCAACGTCTGTCTGGAAGCTACCAGCAAGTGGGAGCGCGGAATGTACGATCTGCGTCCCATTCCGCCTGAAAAGGAAGGCATGCTGCATCAGAAGAGTGCAGCCATGTTCCTGCGCTGGGTGGATGGCGTCACCGTCCGGAACTCCACGCTGGGCTTTGCAGGCGAGGACCGTTCGGACTTCGCACAGGCGCTTCTTACTCAGAACTGCACCAACGTGCAGACCATGGGTCTGACTGCTGAGGCTGCCGCCCCGGAGTACCAGAGCATCGAACTGGGCTGAGCCGCCTATCAATAATGAGCAAGCCGCCGCATCGGCGCTGGCCCCTTTTGCCGGGTCGGGCCGGGCGGCGGCTTCTTTTGAGGGATAAACCAATGAACAAGAAAAAGAACATCATCACGTTTGCCGCATTCCTGATCCTGATGGTGGGTCTGGGCGCGAACGATGCCATGCGGGGCATTTTTTCCACGATCTTCTCTGCCCACTTCCAGCTGAGTACCGCCCAGTTGTCCCAGATCGTCACCGTAAGCTACATCGGCAACCTCGTGTTTCTGGCCGTCGGCGGCTTCGGGGTGGATATTCTGGGCCGCCGCAAGGCCATGCTGCTGTATACCTTTTTGTGGAGCGCAGCCATGCTGCTGTTTGCCACTACGGACTCCTATCTGCTGCTGCTTGTGGGAATGTTTTTTGCCATGGGCACATCCACACTGCTGAACACCAACATGAACCTGATCACGACCGGTATGTTTGCCGTTGCGCCCGGCTTTTTTGTGAACTTCCTGTTCTTCATTCAGGGCATCGGCACCAGCGGCAGCCAGAGCATCATTGGCAACTGGGCTACGGATATTTCCAGCTGGCACACCGTGGCATGGGGACTGCTGGCCATTGGCGCAGTGGCCATGGTGCTGTTCGTGCTGTTCCCCATGCCGGAAGTGCAGGAGCACAAAACGGAGGGGAAGGTATCGCCCAAGGAGATCATGAGCTGTCCGGCATTTCTGTCGTTGGTGCTGATCATCGGCCTGTATTTCATTGCAGAACATGGCATTATGAACTGGCTGGTGAGCTATGCTACCAATGCACTGGAAGTGCCCATGGGACAGGCGGCAAACTTTACCGCTGTTTTCTTCGGCTGTGTGATGGTGGGGCGTCTGGTGCTGAGCAGTCTAGTGGATAAGCTGGGCATCTACCGATGCCTGCGGCTCTTCGCCACAAGCGCTGCGGTTCTGTACACCGCAGGTGTTCTGCTGGGTGCACCGGGTCTGTGGCTCCTGGCAGTCAGCGGTCTGCTGTTTTCCATCCTGTATCCGACCCTTGTCATGCTGATCCCGCGATACTGGCCTAGTCACGCAGCTTCCTCTGCATCGGGTCTGGTGCTGAGTGTGGCTTCGCTGGCGGATATCCTCTTCAATGCCGTGTTTGGCAGCTTGGTGGATGCCATCGGCTACCGGACCTCCTTCCTCATCATGCCTGCCTGCATGGTGGGATGCACGGCACTGCTCTGGCTGTTCTTTGCAAAAGCTAAAAAGCTGGAACGGTGCGATTAACGGGCATATACGGCCACGCAAACCAATGCCCTCAAGTTTTAAGCGAGCATAAAAAATACCGCCCACGCAGCGCTGCGTGGGCGGTAAATTTTTTTCTTACCCAAAGTATAACAGGAGAACCACAGACAGTACGGATGAAAAATCGTGGAGCGAGATGAATTTTTTGGATTATCATAAATAGCACGACTTTTTGACTGACAACACAAATTTTTGCACCCTTATTCCGTGGGATTCCCTTTATAATTAAGAGCAGAGATCAAACGGAAAAAGGAGATGTGGATGATGCAAGCAACAAACCTGAAAACGAATCATCTGACCCAGCCTCTCGGTATAGATGCCGGGACGCTGTTTTTATCGTGGCAGTGCGCCGAAGGCGTGCGCCAGACCGCCTACGAAATCGAAGTGACCGCCGGAGCCGAAACGCTGTGGGCAAGCGGAAAGATTTTGAGCAGTATGATGCACACCGAAACGCCCACCCCTGTGCCGCCCAAGATGCAGGGACAGTGGCGCATCCGGCTGTGGGATGAAAATGACCAGCCCGGTGCATGGAGCACCGCTTCCTTCGAGACCGGGCTTGCACAGGCAGACTGGCAGGGCGTGTGGGTCTGCCCGGAAACGGAAGAGCCGGATATCGACTGCACCGATGCAATCAACGCCTTTGCAAAGCCCAACTGGGAGCAGAAGCAGGCTGCGCTGGAAGCCTCCGGCAAAGGGCAGGCGCAGCCTTATCAGCCCCACCGCCCGGCAAGCTATCTGCGCAAAACGTTCACCGCCCCGGCGGGGCAGTGCAAGCGGCTGTACATTACCGCCAAGGGGTTGTATGCGGCATGGCTGAACGGCAAGCGGGTCGGCGACATGGTGCTAGCCCCCGGCAGCTTTACCGCAGACAAGCATTTGGGCGCACAGACCTACGATGTGACCGCGCTTGTCCGTGACGGTGAAAATGAGCTACTCATCACATTGGGCGACGGCTGGTACCGCAGTACCTCCGGCGTGGATGGAGACCGTGACCTGTTCGGGAAAGAAGTGGCTGTCCTGTTCCAGCTGGAAGTGGACGGCAAGGCGGTCTGCGTTTCGGATGACGACATGGAGGCCACCCAGTGCGGCCCGATTCGCCAAAATGATATGCAGCAGGGCGAAGTGTACGATGCCCGGCTGGAAGGAAAACTGACCGGCTGGCACGGCGTGAGGACTGCGCCCAACACGCTCCCCCTCATTGGCATGAACACCGTGCCCATCCGGGAACAGGAAACCTTCACGGGCAGGTTGTTCCGCACACCCAATGGAGAAACGGTTCTGGATTTCGGGCAGAATATGGCAGGCTATGTAGAAATGAAGCTGACTGCCCACGAAGGCCAGAAGATCCGTCTGTTCTGCGGCGAAACGCTGGACGAGAACGGCAACTTCACACAGGAGAACTTTCAGGACAGGAACCGCCACAAAGAGGGCGGCACGGCACAGCTGCTGGAACTGATCTGCGATGAGGGCGAAAACCACTATAAGCCAAGTTTTACCATCATGGGCTTTCGGTACGCAAAAGTAGAAACGGACATCGACCTGGCCGGCGCAGAGTTTACCGCCCATGCCGTCTATTCGGAGATGCCGGTGACCGGCAGCTTTGCGTGCGGCAACGCTGATGTGGATCAGCTGGTGAAAAACAGTGTGTGGAGCCAGAAGGGCAACTTCTGTGATATCCCCACCGACTGTCCTACCCGTGAGCGTGCCGGCTGGACGGGCGACATGGGGGTGTTCATTGAAACCGGTCTGACCCTGATGGATTGCTACCCGGTGGTGGAAAAATGGCTGGCCGAATGCCGCCTGAACCAGTACCCGGATGGACGAATGGCAAACATTGCCCCGCCCACCAGCCGCCCCGGTTATATGACCCCCATGCTCTGTATGTCGGCGGGCTGGGGCGATGCGGCTATTCTGGTACCCTACGCTCTTTATAAGCGTACCGGCGACCGCAAGATTCTGGCAGACAACTACGAGATGATGCAGAAGTGGTATGCGTTCCTGCTGGGTCGTGCCCAGCAGACCACCGAGGAGCAGCAGACCGGGGCATACGCCAAGTACACGGTGCTGAACGGTCTGGACTACGGCGAGTGGTGTGAGCCTGGCATTACCCCCATGCAGGCCATGATGAACCCGCGCAAAAGCGTGGGTACGGCGTATCTGGCTTATTCCGGGCGGCTTCTGGCGGAAATCGCGCAGGCGCTGGGCAAGGCAGAGGACGCAGCACAGTACTGCGACACGGCAGAAAAGGCGGTAAAGGCATACCGTGCCGCCTTTACGGACAACGGAAAAATTACTTCTGACCGCCAGTGCGAATACGTCCGCGCCATTGCCTTTGCGCTGCTGGGCGAGGAGGAGAGCCAAGCCGCTGCGGATACCCTGAACCGGATGGTGGCGGAAAACGGCTACCACCTGAACACCGGCTTCCTTTCCACACCCTTCCTCTGCGAGGTGCTGGCAAAGTACGGCTATGCCGACACCGCCTATAAGCTGCTGTTACAGGACACCGCCCCCAGCTGGCTCTATGAGGTCAAACAGGGCGCTACCACTGTCTGGGAGACATGGACGGGCATTGATGCAAACGGCCACCCCAGCGAATCCCTGAACCATTACTCCTACGGTGCCATCTGCGGGTGGCTGTTCGGTGGCGTGTGCGGCATCCATCTGGCGGGCCAGACCCTGACCATTGCCCCCACCCCGAACCCGGCTCTGGGTTGGGCAAAAGCGGTGTACGATTCCCCGGTGGGGCGCATTGAAAGCGGCTGGCAGTATGCAGGCGATGCTGTGACCTACACCATCACCGTGCCCTGTAATCTGACCGCAGAAGTTATCCTCCCGGATGGCAGAAACCTGACCTTGCAGCCGGGAACCCATACCCTGTAACGCAAAAATATTCCCCGCAAAACACAACGCCCCACACCGGAAGGAATAACCGGTGCGGGGCGTTGCTTTTATGGGGATAATGAAGAAGAAAATGATGAGAGAATGGCAGATCAGAATTTTTGTGCAAGGTATTTTGCACTGAGCTGGAAGCTCTTAACAGGGGAATTGTCTACCCAGTTGCGGTGGCTTTCCAGAATGATGGCATCTACATTCACGGCAAGTGCCTGTGTCATCAGGCTGTCCAGATCCATGTTGCCGGTGCCCAGCTCCATACTGTCGGTTTTCAGAATGGGGGTAATGGCGCTGCCGGTGATGCGGGTGCCCCGGTCGTTGATGTGCCACAGCTTCATGCGCGGGCCAAGCCGCTGCATCCACGCCAAGGCGTTTGCACCACCCTCGGTGAACCAGTAGCTGTCAAACTCAAAGTTGACGAAGGCCGGATCGGTTTCCTCTAAAAGAATATCGTATGCGCGCTTTTCCGCATTCACGTGGCGCAGCTCGCAGTTGTGGTTGTGGTAGAGCAGGTGGATGCCCTCTTTTTGCAGGGTCTCGCCCGCCTTGTTCAGGCGTTTGGCCAGTTCGTGCATCGTGGTTTCATCGCCGTAATCAAAGCGGTACATCCCGGTGATGACCACATACTCCGTGCCAAAACTTTTTGCTTCCTCGGCCACTGCATGGGCATCCCGTTCCAGACTGCCAAGGTCGGTGTGCAGGCTGACCACCTTCAGGCCGGCTTCCTGCACCAGCTTGTGCCAGTCCAGATTGCCGCCCTTGCCCACCGGCATTCCGGCGGCTTTGGTCAGCAGCTTTACCACAAAGCCAATGGGGTGGATCATAAATCCGCACAGTTCAATGCCGTCATATCCGGCGGCTTTCATGGCGGCAAGGGTTTCTTTGGCCTGCTGTTCGTTGTTCAGTACAGTGCCCAGCATAAATTGCTGCACGGCTTTGATGGGCATGATTTACCCCTCCAGTTTGAATGTCTTGCCCGGCGTGATGCCATTTTCGTTAAAGCTGTCCACGCAGACGTAGTATTCCTGCCCGGCGGTCAGGGTGGAAAGGGTCACTTCGTCTGTGTCATACACCAGCCAACTCAGATAGAGCTTGTCGGGCGCAACGCCATAGCGGACATTGCAGCCCTGCGCATTTTCGATGTGCTGCCAGCTGATCTTTGCGTCCAGTGCATCCACACGAATCCCGGCGGCTTCTGCCTGTGCGGGCTTTGCGCCTTCGCCGTTGCCGAACACCCGCAGGCCGCTGATGCGCAGTGCCTGCCCATAGGGCAGTTCGCCGCCGGTCACCCGGACATACCGGGCACGGATGCCGTCGGCATATTCGTAGTAGCCGTTGGAGCACTCCCGGGCAACCGTTTCGCAAATCGTCCAGTCTGCTCCGTTCACACTGGTCTCTATCGTGTAATGGGAGATCTGCGGCCGGGTCTCGATGTGGCGGGTCTTGCGGGTATCGCCGTAGCTGTCGGCCGGGAAGTCCACCACAAGCTTTTCATCTGCCATATTTACCTGAATGGCGCGGATATCACTCTCTTTGCCAAGGTCCACGCAGAGCCATTCGCCCGGCTCTGTACCAGCGACGCTCCACCAGCTGCGGCAGTCCTCGTTGACTGCCAGTGCCGGGCTGCTGCCCTCGGCAGTGCTGGAAGCCGTGACCGGCTTTTTGTAGCTCAGCAGCATCCATTCCGGCTGCTGGCTGGCGGCATCGAATTTGCCAGCCGGGATGCGGTGCGGATAATCGGCAAAGTTCTGGTTGCAGTAGAGAACCCCGTCCTTGTCGAACCCGGCAGGGAACAGCCCCACCCGGCGCTCAAAGTCATAGTTGACGGAAATGCGCATGGTAGAGGCGTGCCACCAGTTTCCGTATGCGTCCGCAATGGTGCTGCCGTGGCCTGCGCCGGTGATGAATCCGCCGGGCTTTGCGGAAAACGGGTTGGATGCCTGCCGCACAAAGGGACCCAGCGGAGAATTGGAGGTGTATACACCATCGGCGTAAGTGTTGTACTGGGTGCCGGGGCAGGCGTATTGCAGGTAATAGAGGCCGTCATGCTTTGTCATAAAGGCACCCTCAATGTAGGGTTTGCCCACGGCGTTGAACATGGCAGTCAGGCTTTCGGCACTCAGGCCGGGGATGTTTGTCATCTGCGGCGGCAGATCCAGCTTGCCGGTTTCCGGGTTATAGAACTGCTTCATGGACTGGTACAGCACGCTGGCTTCCCGGTCCACAATGCCGTTGTCGCCGGGGCGTTCGTAGCCCAGTACGGTTTCATTGCCGAAGATCAGCTCCTGCTTTTCACCGATGGGGGTCATGGTGTCCGGGTCCATCTCCACGCCGTAGATGGGCGTAGTATTGGAGCAGCCCCAGTAGAAGTACACCCGGCCGTCATCATCGCAGAACAGATCCGGGTCCCAGAAAGCAAAGGGCGCAGATACTTCGGTAAACGGCTCGGTCAGGGGGTCAGCGGTGCGCAGGATGGGACAGTTGCGCCCCTTGCGGCTGGCGCAGAAGTACAGGAAATCGCCCACCTGCCGCACATCGGGGGCATAATCGTAGATCAGCAGATCCGGGTCTGCATGGAAGTCCCAGTGCAGCAGGTTGTCCGAATACCAGAAGCCTGCCGACATGGAAACAAAGAGATAATATTTGCCCTTGAAGGATACCAGCGTGGGGTCTGCACCCTCCCGGAAACCTGCTGTACGGGGACCTTCCTTTATGTGCTGGTAACGGTAGCCCAGATCAAGGGGGTTACAATAGGTTTGTTTCATCGAATCACTCCTTGGAAATGCCCTGCAATACACGGTTCAGCTGTTTGATGTCCTCTTCCGAAGCGCCGGCCTGCATCAGCATGGATTCAATGGTCATCCGCCGCATGGCGCGCTCCATCATCGCCACCAGAGCCGGGTTGTCCTTCACGGCGGCGGCAACATCTCCGCGGGCAGCGGCAGCTTTATCAGAGATCTGCTTCAGAATGGGACCAACTTTCGGGTCTGCCGTGGCGGCAGCCATGTTGTCCTTGACCGACCAGCAGCTTTCGTCCAGCTCGCCGTCAAACCAGTTGGTCACGTTCTTGCGGTTGTCCATAGCGTAATCCGGGTTGGGGGCGTCCACCTTGTTCACCAGGATCACGCTGCTGTGCTCACCGGAGCGTGCCTCAATGCTGTGTTTGCCGGTGATGGGCAGCTGGAAGGTGAATACCTTGTCGCCCTGCTTGGTCTCCACCAGCTGACCGTCCTTGTACAGCGAGACCTCCGGCAGATTGGAGTAGACCTTGATCTCGGTCACATCCTCGGCGCGGTCCACATAGCGGCTGCCACACAGGTGCACGAACGGCTCCTTGCTCCAATAGGCCTTGTAGAGATAGAAGGGGTCTTTTTTGATCTTGCGGTCAAAGGTGACAAGTCCCTTCTGGTTCTCGCCATGCTTGCCGCCCTCATCGCGTCCATCGGCGGCAAAGTCGAACATGTTCCACACATGGGTCGCCCACAGCCAAGGACGGTCGGCAATCATCTTTGCAATGTGCTCGTGGTAAACGCACTGGTAGCTCTCGGTGTAGTCGCCTTTTTCCGGGTGGCTGCTCTGGTACTGGGGGTTGGCATCTGCGCCATACTCCGAAAAGCCGATGCAGCGGTCCGGAAAATCGGCATGGTATTTGTCAAAGAACTCGTCGTTCTGCTCCAATTCGCCCAGATACCAGCCGAAGTAGAGGTTGTAGCTGTTCACATCGGGAATTTCCAGAATAGGACTGGTGGTCTCCAGCATAAACACGTTTGCCATGGTGGTCTTGCGGGTGGGGTCCAGCTTGTGCGCCAGCTCGTTCAGCAGACGGTGGTTTTCCAGCAGATCCTCGTTGACAGCAGAAGCAGCGGTGATTTCGTTAGAAAGGCCCCACACGGCAATGCAGGGGTGGTTGTAGTTCTGGACGATCAGCTCTTCCATCTGGGTCAGGGTGTTGGCACGGCCGTTGGTCATGTGCATGGTGATGTAGGGGATTTCTGCCCAGATGACAAGACCCTTTTCATCACACAGGTCGTAGAAATACTGTGCGTGCTGATAGTGTGCCAGCCGGATGGTGTTGGCGCCCATTTCCAGAATGATGGAGATATCCTCCTCCATCATTTCGTTGGTCAGGGCATTGCCCGCACCCTTGCGGTCCTGGTGGCGGGAAACACCGCGCAGCGGATATTCCCGGCCATTCAGGATAAAGCCCTTCTGGGGGTCGATCTCAAACTTGCGGCAGCCGAACCGGGCGGAGGTCTCCTCGCCATTGTCCAGCTTGGCAGATACGGTGTAGAGGAAGGGGTCGTCCACGCCATCCCACAGGTGGGCGTTGTTCAGCGTGAAAACAACCTTTGCGGTGCCCTTTTCCACCGGGGCGGTGAGGGTCTGACCCTCCAGTGCAAAGGTCACGTTCTGTGCGCCCACCACGGCGGCTTCCACGGTGACCTCGGCGGTCTTGGCAGCAAGGTCGGTGACGATGGGGGTCACCTTCAGTGCCGGTGCGCCATTAGCGGGCAGGGCAAAGTGCTCTGCCGGGACAATGTGCAGGGTCACATCCCGGTAAATGCCGCCGTAGAAGGTAAAATCGGCTTTCTGGGGATATACGGTGTCGTTGTCGCGGTTGTCCACGGAAATGGCCAGCAGATTTTCCTCTTTGAGGTGGTCGGTCAGGTCTACCCGGAAGGTGGAGTAGCCGCCCTTGTGCTCGGCCAGCTTTTCACCGTTCAGGTAGACGGCGGCGGTCATGGCTGCGCCGTCCAGCTGCAAAACAGCCTTGCCGCCTGCCGGGATGGCGGGCTTTGCCAGGGCCAGCGTATACCAGCAGGTGCCGCGGTAGTAATCGTTGCCGCCGTCCTGACCGTCCACTGCGTTCCAGGTGTGGGGCAGAGCAATGGCCTCACCCATAACAGCGGTGGGGATGCCGGGGTTCTCCTTGGTAAAATGCCAGTCGCTCTGATTCAACAGGATGGTCTTGCTCATGGTAAAAACTCCTTTATAAAAGATGGATGGAATCAGCAAAGACCGAAAGAGCGTATGAGCCCTTTCGGTCTTTGCAGGGTGTTACTGCATCTGTTCTGCAATTACTTCATGACGAAGGGCTTCTTTCTTATCTGCGATGCGCTTCTGGACGTTGACCATTTCTTCCTTGGTCAGCGGGCAGCCCAGCATGGCGATCAGGGTGATGGCCCAGCCCAGCATGGGCAGACCGAACTTGATGGCAAGGGTCATCCAGAAGATGCCGCTGGTGTAGGGATCCGTGGGCTGGGGCATGGTGGTGGTGTAACCCAGAAGGGCGACCGCACCGGTGGCGATGACAGCAGCCACCGAGGTGATGAGCTTGTCCACCAGACTGTAAGTACCAGAAACGACAGCCGGGATATAGCGGCCGCTGCGGTCCAGCTCGTAGTCGATGGTATCAGCCATGTAAGAAGTGTTGGAGGTAGTAATGCACATCATGGAACCGTTCTGCAACAGAGTCAGCAGGACGTAAACGATCATGTTCCAGCTGCCGATCACACCGATCTGACGAGTGTCGGTAAAGATGAAGAACAGGAACAGCACAGAGGCGATGGCCATGCTGACGCAGGTCCAGGTCACGATGCCCTTCTTGCTGCCATTTTTGCCCACATACTTTGCACCGAAGGCCGCAAAGAAGATGGAAGGCACCATGCTGATCACGCCAAGGGTGGTAGCAAGACCCATGTTGCCGATGAGGATGCCGTTCAGCATCGTGTTGATGATGGCCTGGCTGCCTACCTGCTGTGCCAGCTTATCGGAAGCGTTGGAGGCGATGTAGCACTGCAGGGGCTTGTTGTGCTTGAGCACCTCAAGAATATCCGCAGTTTTCAGCGGCTCGTGTTTTTTGCTGGTGCCCTCGAAGTTTTCGGGCTTATCGTAGGCGGAGATACCGGCGCAGACGATCAGGGTGCCGATGCCGGCAATGATCAGCACGATGGTGCAGACCGTGCTGAGGAAATCCTGATTAAAGGTGCCGCCGCACTTGGGCAGGATGACGGTGTAGATCAGCATACTCATGCCCATGGGCACGAAGTAGTTCAGCGCAGTGGTCCAGACACCGATGGTGGGACGCTGGCGGGGATCATTGGTCATGATAGCCGGCAGGGTCTGGGCGGTCATGTTGGTGACGGTATAGCCGATGATGTAAATAATGTAGGTCAAAACGAACACCGGCAGACCGAAGCCCTTGCTGGAGCACAGGTTGAACATACACAGCAGACCGACAGCCTCGATCAGGTAGCCGCTGATCAGCAGAATGCGCAGCTTGCCGAAACGGGTGTTGACGCGGTCGTAGATGAACGCCAGCATCGGGTCGGTAAAGCCGTCCAGAATGCGGGCCAGCATCAGGATGAGACCGACGGTTGCAGTGGTGATGCCGTAGCCGATGCTGGCCGAGTAACTGGCCATACCGATCAGGGAATAGACGCTCATGCCCACAAAAGCGTTGCAGGCGTAACAGATGATCTGCCAGAGCTTTGCACGGCGGTACTGGACGCCGTCTACTTCACTGGCACTGGGTTTCTTTTGGAACATAATGATTTTCCTCCTTTTTGTGTGAACTGAGTTCCGCTTTTTCTGACACCAGAATAACAGAATGCAACAGCCACTGCCGGATGAAAAACGATAGTTAAGGATAAAAATTCGTGCAATAATTTGCGGTGTGTGAATTTGCGCCCGCATTCACGATTTATTGTCCCATAGGGGCAAAACAGGTCTGCTACAATAGTCTCAACAAGCAACACGCAGGAAGGGAGAACCATCATGCAGAAATTTGAAAAAGGCTTTTTCATCGGTGCTGCAACAGCAGCCCATCAGGTAGAGGGCAACAATACGAATAGTGACTACTGGGCACAGGAACAGCTGCCCCATTCCAGCTTTACGGAGCCCAGCGGCATTGCCTGTGACCATTATCAACGGTACGAAGAAGATATCAAGCTCTTGGCTGATGCCGGGCTGAATGCCTACCGCTTTTCTATCGAGTGGGCACGGGTAGAGCCGGAGGAAGGAAAGTTCGATCCGGAAGCCATCGAGCATTACCGCAAGGTGATCGCCTGCTGCAAAGCGCATGGTGTAGATCCCATCGTCACCCTACTGCACTTCACCAGCCCGAAATGGCTCATCTGCAAGGGCGGCTGGGAAACCGAAAGCACCGTAGAGGATTTTAAACGTTATGTGACCTATGTGATGGAACAGCTGGGCAGCGAATTGCG